>PVBE012329838.1_pt1 | contig 123726 bp, 126 predicted proteins | sample 1631181 | NCBI WGS metagenome assembly PVBE01 (sample SAMN08397723, study PRJNA350692) | Marine metagenome, whole genome shotgun sequencing project. | isolation source: water | place: Pacific Ocean | collected 2012-04 | reverse complement strand
GCATCGGAAGCACCGGAAGCATCGGAAGCACCGGCGGCATCGGATGCGCCTTGCCGGGCGGTCTCAATTTCGTGCGCCTCGTAGGCACGGACCATGCGCATCACCAGGGGGTGGCGCACCACGTCGGCATCGGAAAACTGCACGAACGCGGCCCCTTCCACCCCCTTCAATATTCGCACCGCCTCGCGCAAGCCCGAATGCTCGCCGCGCGGCAGGTCGATTTGCGTCAGATCACCGGTCACCACCATCGAGGCGTTCTCGCCCATCCGCGTCAGCAACATCTTCATTTGCATCGGTGTCGTGTTCTGGGCCTCGTCCAAAATAATGAACGCGTTCGACAACGTGCGGCCGCGCATGAAGGCAAGCGGCGCGATCTCGATTTCGCCGTTTTCGAGGCGGCGGAACACCTGTTCGATCGGCAGCAAATCGTAAAGCGCGTCGTAGAGCGGACGAAGATACGGATCGACTTTGTCGCGCACGTCGCCCGGCAAGAAGCCCAGACGTTCGCCCGCCTCGACCGCAGGCCGCGACAAAATGATGCGATCCACCGCACCACTGAGCAGGCGTGAGACCGCCATCGCCACTGCGAGGTAGGTCTTGCCGGTCCCGGCCGGACCGAGCGCGAAGACAAGGTCGTGCCGCCGCAGCGCCAACAGGTATTTGCGCTGCATCGGCGAGCGCGCGACGACATCGCGCTTGCGGGTGCGGATAACGATCTCGGACGTATCGGCGGAATCGCCGGCCTGGACCTCGGCCATGCGCAGCGCCGCCTCGACCTCGGCCGACCCCACCTCGTCGCCGCTTTCGAGGCGGGCATAGAGGTCCGCTAGCACCGACTTGGCGGTGTCCTGGGCGCAAGCCTCGCCGCTGATCGAGATGCGGTTCCCGCGCGAAGCCAGCGACACCCCCAACGCCTGCTCGATGATCGCGAGATGACGGTCGTGTTGTCCGAACAGCGCCGGCAGCAGGGCGTTGTCATCGAAGGCGAGAACCGACGCCGGCGTCGCGTCGGATCGGGGCGTGCGGGTCATTTTTCGACCCCGGCTCACGCGGCGGCTGCCTTTGCATCCGCCATAACGGTTCCGGCGAGGCTGTTGGGAAAAACCGCGTCGATCCGGACCGGCACGATACGGCCGCGCACCGATTCGGGCGCCGCCGCGCTGACCGCCTGAAGGTGGGGACTGCGCCCGGCGAGCTGGCCCGGATGGCGGCCCGGACGATCGAACAGGACGTCGACTGTGCGCCCGACACTTGATTCATTGAACGCCGCTTGTTGCGCGCTCAGTTTCGCCTGAAGCCGGGTGAGGCGCTCGGCCTTGATGTCGTCGTCCACCGTCGCCTCAAGACCGGCAGCGGGCGTGCCCGGCCGCGCGCTGTACTTGAAGGAGTAGGCCTGGGCGAAGCCGACCGCGTCGACAAGATTGAGAGTCGCCTGGAAATCGGCCTCGGTCTCGCCCGGGAAACCAACAATGAAATCGCTGGACAAGGCCATGTCGGATCGCGCGGCCCGCAGCGCCTCGACGGTGCGCAGATAGTCGTCGGCACGGTGGCGCCGGTTCATGGCCGCGAGGACCCGGTCCGAACCCGATTGCACCGGCAGGTGTAAAAGCGGCATCAACCGGGCGATCTCGCCGTGGGCGGCGATCAGGTCCGGGTCCATGTCGCGCGGGTGCGAGGTGGTATAGCGGATGCGATCGAGTCCATCGATCGCCGCCAGTTCGCGCACCAGGCCGGCGAGCGATACCGCCGCGCCGTCTCTCCCGGTGCCACGGTAGGCGTTGACGTTCTGGCCCAGCAAGATGATTTCGCGCGCGCCCGTGACGATCAACCCGCGCGCCTCGGAAACGATGGCGGCGACGGGGCGCGAATGTTCCGCGCCGCGCGTGTAAGGAACGACGCAGAACGTGCAGAACTTGTCGCAGCCTTCCTGAACGGTGAGAAATGCGCTCGGGCCTTCGGCGCGCGAGTCCGGCAGGGCATCGAATTTTTCTTCGACCGCGAAGTCGGTATCGAGCACGGCGCCGGTTTCGCGCGTCGCTCGTGCCACCATTTCCGGCAGACGGTGATAGGCCTGGGGGCCGAAAACGAGATCGACGTGCGGGGCGCGGCGGATCAGTTCCGCCCCTTCGGCCTGAGCCACGCACCCGGCCACGGCGAGCGTCAGGGTCTCCCCGCGGCGTGCACGCGCTTCTTTGGCGGCGCGCAGGCGGCCAAGTTCCGAAAAGACCTTTTCCGAGGCCTTTTCGCGGATGTGGCAGGTGTTCAGGATAACAAGGTCGGCATCGTCCGGCGATTCCGCGGCACGATAGCCCAAGGGCGCCAGGACGTCCGCCATACGGGCGGAATCATAAACGTTCATCTGACAGCCATAGGTCCTGATGAACAGGTTTTTGGTCAAGCGCTCCTTTCTTCCTTTCGGGGCCCGCGGGCCCCCGGGACAGTCAACCAAAAACCGGGCGGCGGCCGCGGGACCGGTCCGGAAACTCTCATAAAAGGTAGCATTTGGCTTTGCCGAGTCAAGCTGAGGCCCGGGTTTCTGTCCCCTTTCCGGGCAGTAGCGTGCGCACCTTGGGGCCCCATGACCGTCCCGACAGCGCGTCCGACAGGCCGCGCGCGACCGCGGCCTCGGCATGGGCGGTCATTTCCTTGCGCGAGGCAAACCGCTCCATCGTCACGGGCGGGTGAAAGGTCACCACCACCGTCAGCGGACCCAGCCCCAGCACGCGCCAGATATGCGGTGCGAGATCCATATCCCCGAACCAGGTGAACTCGGGCCGGAGATGACGGCCGAGAGGCGCCCCATTGAGACCGACATAGGCAATCGACACCGGCTGGACCGCCAGAGGCCGTCCCCGCACCGGCGGCTCGGCAAGCGCAAAGAACGAACTTCGGAAAGGCAGCACCCGGTTGCCGTCGCCCGATGTGCCTTCGGCGAACAGAGCCAGATTGTCGCCGGCTTCGAGACGCTCCCGCATTTCGTCGCGCACCCGGCCGGTCTGGTTGCGGATGCGTTGGACGAACACGGTGCGCTGAAGTTTGGCGAGAATCCCGAACAGGGGCCAGCTGGCGACTTCCTGCTTGGCGATGAAGCAAACCGGGACGAGGGAATCGATCACCGTAATGTCGAGCCACGACGAATGATTGAAAGTGAACAGCGTCGGCGTTTCGTCCGAAGGCGTTCCGCGAATCTGAACCCGCAGCCCCAAGATACGGGCAAGGCCGCGGTGATACAGCATCGGCACCGACACCATGAGCGGCGATCCGAGGGCCCGGGCCGCCGCCTGAACCGGCAGCAGCAACGCTGTCCACGCGGCAACAAGAATGAGATTCAGCAAGGCGCGCAAGGAGGACATGCAACGGTTTGCGGGGCGCGGCTTGGACGGATTCAGTCCGAATCCGGAGACTCGGGTCGCTTCCGGGGCGCTTTGGCGGCGCCGGAACCGGCCGGCGGGTCGAGCGGCAGGCCGTAGAGCTCGAGGCGGTGATCGACCACGCGGTAGCCCAGTTTCTCGGCGATCTTGGCTTGCAGCCGTTCGATTTCGTCGTCTTGGAATTCGACGACGTTGCCTGTGCGCAGGTCGATCAGGTGGTCGTGGTGTTCCTCACGACATTCCTCATAGCGCGCCCGGCCGTTGCCGAAATCATGCCGCTCGAGTATTCCGGCTTCTTCAAAGAGCCGCACGGTGCGATAGACGGTGGCGATCGAGATGCCGGAATCGATTTCTGTGGCGCGCTGATAGACCGCTTCGACGTCGGGGTGATCGTCGGCGTCGGACAGCACGCGCGCAATGACGCGGCGCTGGCCGGTCATCTTCAGCCCTTTTTCGATGCAGAGTTTTTCAAGACGCTCGGTCACCGGGAACCTTATACGCCAATTGGGTGGAGCGAACTATCGGGCTCCCGCGATTGCGCGCGGGAGAGGGCTATTTGCGACGGCGCTTGCGCCGCTTGGTGCCGAGGCCGATTTTTTTCGCCAGCTCGCTGCGCTGTTGCGCATAACGCGGCGCGACCATCGGATAATCGGCCGGCAGACCCCAGCGTTCGCGATATTCTTCGGGAGTCATATTATATCTTGTCTTGAGATGGCGTTTGAGCATTTTGAGTTTCTTGCCGTCTTCAAGACAAATGATGTAATCGGCCGTTACCGATTTCTTTATCGGCACTGCCGGCTGTGGCCGCGAGGTGGCCGCCGCCGACACGCCGACACCGGCGAGGGCAAAATAGACCTGTTGAATCAACTGCGGTAAATCGGCGATCGCCACGGTGTTGTTGGACACGTGGGAGGCGACGATATCGGTGGTCAGCGCGAGCAGTTCGTCAGCTTGAGCGGCGTCGGGCATATATTTACGGCCTTCTTTAAGTAACTATGGCAATTATATATGTCTTGTTGTAGAGCCTAGCAACCGTAAAGAATCACAAGAACAGACCAAGTGCGGCTAAAATGACGGACCGTCCCCATCACTATCTCGACATCACGGGCGATGTCTGCCCGATCACCTTCGTCAAGACTAAGTTATTGATAGAAAAGGCAAATCCTGGCGATCTGATCGAGATTCGTCTGGCCGAAGGGGAGCCGTTAGAGAACCTTCCGCGCTCGGTGCGCGAGGAAGGACACGCGGTCTCCGGCCCCGTTTTCGAGGGCCGCGACGGGGCCGGCCGGAGCCTCTATCGGCTGCGCATCCGCAAGGCCTGAGCGGTACCCGCCGGGCCGAATTCGGGACCCATTCGGAATATCAGGGCATCTTCGCCCGGTTCGCCGTTATTTGCGTCGCTATAGTAATTCTCTTGCCGCCCGATCGGGTTGAATCCGGCGCCGCGGTAGAGGTCGCGGGCCGCCCAGTTCGATTCGGCGGCCTCGAGATAGACCGTCCGGACCCTCAGGCCGCAGGTCCGCTCGAGGCAAGCCGCCAGCAGGGCGCGCCCCAGGCCGCGGCCGCGGAATGCCGGGCACACCCCGATTTCGATGATTTCGGCCGCCTCGGCGGCCACCCGGAACAGGGCAAAACCTGCTGGTTCGGGCTCAGCAGCGCCGCCGCCGGCGGAGTCCGGAATCACCAGGGCTTGGGTGCCGGGCAGCGCCAGCGCTTGCACGACGGCGGCCTCCTCCCACGCCGCATCGAAGCAGGCCGCATGCAGGGCCGCAATCAGCGCTGCCCCGTGGCGACCGGCCCTGGCATCGATGACGGTGGCGGTCATGCCCGGGGCCCCGGCAAGCGGGCGTCGGGGGGACGCAAATACAAGGGCGAGGGCGGCTCGGTAAAGGCATCGGGCCCCTGTTCGGCGAGCGCCCGTGCCGCCAAAGTGGCCACAAACCGGGCCTCGGGCAGGGGTTCGGGGTTTTCGCCCGGTCCGCGCCAGCGCCTGGCCGTGGGCAGGACACCACACACAAGCTCGGCCCCGGTGCCGGCGGCGCACAGCGCGCCCTGCGGCAGCGCCGCTCCGAGAGCCGCAAGGGCAACCCGCTGCGGCTCAGTCGAGGGCGCCGGGCCCGGGCCGAATACCTGGACATAGACCTCGCCGCGGCGCGCATCGATGGCGGCGACGAGGGGACCCTCGCAATCTTCCTCGACGGCGGCCGCGATCGCTTCGAGGGTGGTGATCCCGATCACCGGTTTTTGGTGGGCCAGGCCGAAGGCCCGCGCCGCCGACAACGCAATGCGGACCCCGGCGAAAGTGCCGGGCCCGACTGTGGCGGCGAAGGCATCGACATCGGCATAAGCGAAGCCGCCATCGCGCCGCAGCGCCTCGGCCATGGGCAGCAAATGCTCGGCGTGGCCGCGCTCCAGACGGCGGAAGGCGGCCGCGGCGATTTCGCCGTCGTGCCACAACGCCACCGAACAGGCGGCCTGGGCGGTATCGAAGCCAAGCACCTTCATGCCCGCTTCCTATCAGGTTCGGCGCGGCGCGGCGATGCGCCCGCCCGTCCTCCGTCAATTTTCAGGACAGGAACTTTTCTCACCATGGGTGTAATTCATGGGTGTATTGGCTATGAAAGCAGACGAATGATCGAAGCGGGGACACAAACGGTGAGATCGACCCTAGGGACGTGGCGGCGGCTGGCCGCGGCATTCGTTGTGGCTGCGATGCTGGGGCCGTGGCCCGGCGCGGTGCTGGCGCAGTCCGCGGGCGGCGCGTCGGCTGTCATCCTCATATATCACCGCTTCGGCGAGGACAAATTCCCGTCGACCAATACCCGCCTCGTTCAGTTCGAGGCGCACATCACGGAACTTACCTCGGGGCCCTATACGGTGCTGCCGCTGCCACAGGTGGTGGACGCCCTGCTGGCCGGTACACCTCTGCCCGACCGCACGGTGGCCATCACCATGGATGACGCTTACCGCTCGATCTACACCGAGGCGTGGCCGCGATTACGCGCCGCCGGACTTCCGTTCACGGTGTTCGTGTCGACCGATCCGGTTGATCGCAACAGTGCCAATTACATGACCTGGGACCAGTTGCGCGAGCTGAACGCCAGCGGCGTCACGATCGGCAACCACACTTCCTCACACGCCCACATGATTCCGGCGAGCCCGGGGCGCAACGCCGCCATCATCGTCAACGCCCGAGAGCGCTTGACGGCGGAACTCGGCGTTAGGCCGGACCTTTTCGCCTACCCCTACGGCGAAATGAGCCATGCGACGCGAACTGTCGTCGCCGAGTCCGGGTTTCGCGCCGCCCTCGGCCAGCATTCCGGCGTCGCGCACAGCGGCCTCGACCCCCTGTACCTGCCGCGGTTTGCCTTTAATGAGACCTTCGGCGGCATCGACCGCTTTCGGCTCGTCGTCAATGCGCTGCCGCTGCCGGTGTCGGACATCACGCCGGCGGACCCGCTGCTGACGGACAATCCGCCCGCCTTCGGATTTACGGTCGGTCCCGGGATCGGCAACCTTGGCCAGCTCAACTGCTTTGCCTCGCACGACGAGCGGCCCGGCGTCGAGCGCCTCGGCGAGTCCCGGATCGAGGTGCGGCTGGCAACGCCGTTTCCGGCCGGGCGCAACCGGTTCAACTGCACTCTGCCCGGTCCCGACGGTCGTTGGCGCTGGTTTGGGATGCAGTATTACGTCAACCCCTGAACCCCGATGTACCGCGACAACACACTTCTGAAACGCCTGCGGGACGGCCAGTCCTGTATCGGCGGCTGGCTTGCGCTCGGCAACGCGATGGCCGCCGAGGTGATGAGCCTCGCCGGATTCGACGCGCTGGTGATCGACCACGAGCACGGCGCCGGGACGCTGACGGACGCAACCGCCCAGATGCAGGCCGCAGCCGCCGCCGGCCCGACCCTGATCGTGCGGGTGCCCTCGCACGACCCCGACTACATCAAACGCGTCCTCGATGCCGGCGCCGAGGGCGTAATGGTGCCGGCGGTGGAAACCGTCGCCCAGGCCGAGGCCATTGCCGCGGCTTGCCGCTATCCGCCCAAGGGCCGGCGCGGCGCGGCGTTCACTCTGGCCCGGGCGGCCGACTATGGCGCCCGCGGCGAAGACTACGCCCGCACCATCGGCGACAACCTGCTGGTGATCTGCCAGATCGAATCGGAAGCCGCGGTCGCCCAGGCCCAAGCCATCGGCGCCGTCGACGGGATCGATATGCTGTTCGTGGGACCGCTGGATCTTTCCGGCAACGTCGGCCGGCTGGGACAGTTTGACGACGCGGTGGTGCGCGATGCCGTCGCCCGCGCCGAGGCCGCAATCAAGACAAGCGGCACGTGGCTGGGGGGGATCGATCCGGAGCCGGGCGGCGGCCGCCGTCTGCTGGAACGGGGATACGATTTTGCGGTCGTCGCTGCCGATGCGCTGCTGATTCGCGACGGCGCGGCGGCGGCGATCAGCCAGAGCCGGTACCAAGACTAAAAGCAAGGGCAACATCCCGAAGGCTTGAACCGGCGTGGCTCAGGCCCTTCGGGTAAAATCACTCACCTTGTCGAGCAATCAGAGGAACTTTGTCCGTTCGGTGATCGCCGATTGCCGGTCCCGCTGAACGGATGTGGCTCCACTCGCCCGACCGCGGACCGGGCGCCCGACGTCAGTTCCTGAGTTCGGCCGAATCGAGACTGCCGAGGCCGTTGGAGCGCATGAGAAGTTGCAGCGTCCCGATATAGTCTTCGCCGCGCTCGGAATATCGCACCAACGTCTCGGCCAGCGCATACCCGTCGAGCGGCTGACCGGCGGCGCGCATCGCCGCGCGGGCGGTGCGGAATTTGCGGTAGGCGCGGTGCCGGTTCAGGTTCTGCAGGTAGAGTTTGACCGACTGGTGCAGGTGGTCGAAGGACCGGACCTCGTGATTGGCGCCATCGTCGCGCCGGGCCGGGACGATGCCGGCACCGTCGGTAAAGGTCCACTGCCCGAACACCGCATTACCCTGCAAGGCAAACCGCGACGTGCCCCATCCCGATTCCTCGATCGATTGGGCGACGGCGAGTGAGGGCGGAACGGCGTCGAGGCGCAACAGCAACCCGTCGAAATCGTCGGCGGCAACGCGGTAGCGCTGCGTCATATCGGTCAGCCAGGCGGCATCGGCCGGGCGCAGGCGTTTTCCTTCGAAGAGCCGTGCGATGTGCCCCTCGGCGCGGGCGCGGTCTTCGAGGATTTGCTCGTTGGCGCGAAGCACCAGCGGCAGAATGAGCTTGATATAGAGCACCTTGCGCGCAGATACCGAAGTGAGGTCGGATAGATCGTGCGGCAGGCTGGTGAGATAGAGCCTCGGCACCTGGACCGCGCCGTCCTGCACCGCGGCGAGCGAATAGCCGACAGCGGAAAACGTTTCGATCAGAGCCGATGAATCGGGAACCAGAACCGGGTCGGTTACAACTCTGGCAAGCCCGACAAGGTCCTGCACCGCCGGACCGGTCAGGGCCGGTATTCCCGCGGGCGCCTTAATGAGTGTTAGCGCCCGGGCGGCAAAGTCTTCCGGACCCGGACGCGCCGCCACCGCAAACTCGATTCCGGAAAACGCCGCGACATAGGTGGCCACCACGGCAACGCCGAGCAGCCCGAAGGCGGCTTTCTCGAAACGATCAACTAAGAATTTGGGCGCAAACTGCATGGATCCGGACTGTGCAGACCGCGGGATCTGCCGGAAGATAGTCAAACCGCTTGTGGCGGGCAAGCCGCAAGACGGCAACTTCGAAAGGAAAAACCCCAGGTGTGGGGACCGGGCAACGGCTCTAGATTTGCCGCACTTCAACCACTTCCGGAATATAATGCCGTAACAGGTTCTCAATTCCGTGTTTCAGGGTCATGGTTGACGATGGGCACCCGGCACAGGCGCCCTGCATGTGGAGCGAGACGATCCCCTGATCGTAGCCGTGGAAAATGATGTCGCCGCCGTCCTGCGCCACCGCCGGGCGCACGCGGGTGTCGAGCAGTTCCTTGATCTGGGCCACGATGTCCGAATTTTCGCCTTCGCCCGCGCCCCCGGCCGTATCGCCCCCGGCCGCATCGCCGTCGTCCACAATGACCGGATGGCCGGCGGTGAAGTGCTCCATGATGATGCCGAGAATGGAAGGCTTGAGGTGCAGCCAGTCGCTGCCGCCATCTTTGCTGACGGTGATGAAGTCGGTCCCGAAAAATACACCGGTCACGCCCTCGGTGCCGAATAACCGCTGCGCCAACGGCGAGCGACCGGCTTCATCGGGCGAGGTGAAATTGGCGGTGCCGGTCGGCATTACGTCGTCGCCGGGAATGAATTTCAGGGTTTCCGGGTTGGGGGTCGCTTCGGTCTGAATAAACATCCGCCGTCTCTTTCGGGTAATTGCCGGGGCCAAGTGCCAAGTGCCATAGTTGGGGCAGTGAGCGCGGATTACAAGCGCAACCTGAGTAGGGACTTTGCCGGCGCGGGACCGGGACAATCCTCTGTTTTCAAACCCTTAGAGCTTTTCCCCTTCGCATGCGCTTACGCGAAAAGCTCTACCCTTTGACATAGTACGCAAATCGTCGTCGCCGGCGATTCCGCCGGCTCGGGATTTGCGCTCGGGGTAACTTTCGGTCTCGCCGGTCGCCGGGCGCCCCTGAAGTCGCGCCGCCATCCGGGCCAAGGGCACCCTCAGGTGAGCTCGTCGATCTGGCTTTCGGTGAGGTTGCCTGGGACCACCGTGACCGGAATATGCATCGCGCCCGCCATCTTGCCGGCGAGCACGCTCACCAGCGGCCCTGGCCCCTCCGACCCGGCCGCCGCCGCCAGTACCAAAATCCGGATGTCCGGGTCTTCTTCGATCAGGGCCAGAATCATGTCGCGGGGGTCGCCTTCGCGCACCACGAGCTCGGGGCGGATGTCAACGAATTCGTGGACTTCGGTGGCAAGCGTTTGCAGGAGCTGTTCGGATTCTTCCATCGCCTCGTCCCGCATCCGCTCTTCGACCGCGATCCAGTGCTGGAAATCGGCGGGTGGGTTGACGCGCAGGAAGGTCATGCCGCCGCCCGTGTGTTTGGCGCGCCGTGCCGCGAAACGCAGCGCCAGGCGGCATTCCGGGGTGTCGTCGACGACCACCAGAAATTTCCGCAACCCGGATGTGGTTTCGTTCATGCCTGGCCTCGCATTGGATTCCCCACCGTTTGTACCCGCTTTCCTCGTGGACGCAGGTCCGCGCCCGGCTATTTCAGCAGGATATTGGTGATTTCACGCAGTTGCGTGCGCGCCCGCAAGAGAAAAAAGCCCTGGGCCGCCAAATGGCTGGGCAGGAACTGGGCGTCGGGGGCCGCGTTTATAACGACCCCAGGCTGTAATCCCGCCGCCTGGCCCATCGAATTCGAGAGCTGATCCCAGGCGGTGCCGAGTTCGCGTTCGTCGATGACGCTGGCGAAATCGCGCCTGAGTTCGCGCAAAAGCATGAAATAGGCGTAAAGCTGGCCCTTGACGTTGTAGAGAATATCGTCGGCATTGCGGTCGAAAAGGGCCGGGCCGTCGTTGAGGCGAATCTCAAGGGCCGCCGAGGACGACCCGAGGTCGGCGGCGATGCGGTCGAGGGTTGCCAGCAGATTGTCCGAGCGCCGCTCGAACACCGCCTCGCCCGCCGCGAGACGCCGGTTGTAGGTCAGCAGCGCCTGGCGCGCCTTGCGGTACTGGGCCTCCGAGGTTGCCGTCGGCGCGACCGAGGTCGAAAAATCGAAAACCCATTTGGTGCCGGAATATTGCAGTAGCCCGGCGGCTTCCTGCAGGTCGGTGTCGGCCGCCGACGAGCCGCGGGTGCGCCCGATCTGATCGGTCAGTTCGAAGGCGAACCGCGCCAGGGCGGCGACGATGCCCTGCTGGAAATGGGGCATGTTGTCGAGTTGCGAGGACGGCATGAAAAACGGATCGTTGGCGCGCCAGCCATTGCGGTTGACCTCGCGGTCGATCAAGGCGGCGGCGATGGCGACGGCGTGGCTTTCGCCTGCCGCGACCGGCGCAGTGAAGTCGAGATCGTCGTCGATCTTGTGCACGATCATCATGCCGATCGGGTAGTAGAGCACGGCAATCGCCAACAGCAGCGCGATCCCGCGGACGATCCACCGGCCGCGGCCGCGAAAAGCACCGCCGATACGGCCGAGGCGGGGGAACCGGCGTGTCTTTTCATCGGTCGCATCGTAGATGTCGGCGCCGACCGGCCGGGCGCCGTAAGGATCGGGCACGGAGGGATCGGGCACGGGAGAATCCGACATGAGGCGCGCCTTTCATTGAGCGGGCGGACGGCCGGGCCCGCAGCCTGCGGAATCTTAGGTATGGGGCGGCGGCGCCCCGATCAAGGCCGCGTCAGGGCCGCAGGAACCCGACGATGTCCTTGACTTCGCTCAAGATCGGGGCCGACAGGTCGCTCGCCTTGTCGGCGCCGGCACGCAAGACCCCGTCGACATATCCGGGATCGTCCACCAGGCGGCGCATTTCGGTAGTGATCGGGGACAGGGTATCAATCGCAAGCGCGGTCAGTTCTTCCTTGAATACCGAGAACGTGGCGCCGGCGTAACGGCGGCAGACCTCGTCACTCGAAATGTCGGCGAGGGCGGCAAAAATGCCGACCAGATTGGCGGCTTCGGCACGGTCGCCAAGGCCCTTGACGTCGCCCGGCAGCGGATCCGGATCGGTTCGCGCCTTGCGTATCTTGAGGGCGATCTCGTCGGCGCTGTCGGTCAGGTTGATGCGCGAATAATCCGAGGCGTCGGACTTGCTCATCTTGCTGGCGCCGTCGCGAAGCGACATCACCCGCGTCGCTTCGCCGAAGATCAGCGGCTCGGTCAGCGGGAAGAACTCGATCCCGTAGGCAGAATTGAACGACTGCGCGATGTCGCGGGTGAGTTCGAGGTGTTGCTTTTGGTCCTCGCCCACCGGCACGTGGGTCGCCTTGTACACGAGTATGTCGGCCGCCATCAGCGTCGGATAGACGTAAAGGCCGACCGAGGCGTTCTCGCGGTGCTTCCCCGCCTTCTCTTTGAACTGGGTCATGCGATTGAGCCAGCCGAGCTTTGCCACGCAACTGAAAATCCAGGCGAGTTCGGCGTGCGCCGGGACCTGACTCTGGTTGAAAAGAATGCTTTTCGAGGTGTCGATGCCGGCTGCCATCAGACTCGCCGCGGCTTCGCGGGTGCTGGCGCGGAGTTCTGCCGGGTCCTGCGGCTGGGTGATCGCATGCAGATCGACGACGCAGTAGATGCACTCGTAATCGGCCTGGAGGCGGACCCAGTTGCGGATCGCGCCGAGGTAATTACCGAGATGCAGGTTGCCCGTGGGCTGGATGCCGGAAAAGATTCGGTTCATTGGAAATCGCCGCCGAAAAACGGCGCTTTTATCGCGCGCGTGCCGGGGTGGGTCAAGACAGGGCCTAGCGCTCCCGTTCGAGGCATTGAGCCACACTTTGTATAGGTGTTTTCCAAATCAGGATGCACAAAAAATTTGATTTACGGGATTGATTGCGGCGGACGCGATGGCCGGCTCAACATTTCTTCTGGCGCAGTGCTCATATTCATGACCTTGAGGGAGGCCATCGCGGCCGAGCGGGAACAAGGCCGTGCCGCTCGACGGCGAACCCGGTCGGCGCCGCCTGTTTGCCTCGCCGCCGACGAACCAGCCGAACGGGCCGCCGGATCCGGTTCCGCACCCTCGATCCTAACCGGAGGCGCGTGGACGCAATAGCGACCTGAGTTCACCGAGCCGGGCCGCGCCTGTAATCTGCGCCACCAGCGCAAAGACGATCCCCCCGCCGACGACCAAAATTGCGAGCGTGCCGAAGCGTTCGCCGTCATACCCGGCGGCAAGCCTTTCGAGCCCCAACCGTCCGGCCCAGAGCGCCACCGCCAAGACCAGGGCCGCGAACGCGATGCGCGGGACCCGGCGGCGCAGCCGAGGATCGATCTTGAGGAACCCACGCCGGCGCAGACCCCACGCCAGCAGAATGGCGTTGAGCCAGGCCGCGATCGCCGTCGCGAGCGCCAGCCCGACGTGCTGCAACGGCCCCATCAGGATCAGATTGAGGACAAGATTGACGACCATGCTGAGAACCGCGATCCGCACCGGGGTCTTGGTGTCTTTGCGCGCGAAATATCCGGGCGTCAGTACCTTGATCAGGACGTAGGCCGGAAGGCCCACCGAGTAGGCCGTCAACGCCGCAGCCGTGGCGCTTGCGGCCGAAGCATCGAAAGCGCCGCGTTGGAACAGCCCCGTAATAACCGGAGCCGCAATCACCATCAACGCCGCGGCCGCTGGCAGCGTAAACAACAGGGCCGCCTCGATGGCGCGGTTTTGGCTGTTCGCCGCCGCGTCCCCCTCGCCCGCCGCCACCTGGCGCGACAACAACGGCAGCAACGCCGTGCCGACGGCAACCCCGATCACGCCGACCGGCAACTGGTTGACCCGGTCGGCAAAATACAAAAAGGAGATCGACCCCTCCGGCAGCAACGAAGCGATGACGACGTCGACCAGCAGATTGATCTGCACGACGCCGGCGCCGATCACGCCCGGCAACATCAGGCGCAGCAGTTCCTTCACGCGCGGCGTCAGGCGCGGCCGCGGCAGCCGGATCGAAAGACCGGCGCGCGCCATCGCCGCCAATAACCAGACGAACTGGATGATTCCGGCCGCCGCCACGCCCCAGGCGAGCGCATGCCCCGTCGTCGGCAGGTAGGGCACGGCCAGCAGCAGCGCCCCGATCAGGGTCAGGTTCAAGAGGATCGGCGTTGCCGCCGCCGCGGCGAAGCGCCCGGCGCTATTGAGAATCCCCCCCATCAGCGAAACCAGACTGATGAACAGGAGATAGGGAAACGTAAGGCGGGTAAATTCGACGGCGAGGTCGAACTTTTCCGGGTTGGCCGCAAAGCCCGGTGCAAGTCCGTACATCGCCCACGGCATCGCGATCTGGAGTGCGGTCACGAACACGAACAGCACGACCACCATCACCGCCAACGCTTCGCCCGCGAAAGCACGCGCGGCCTCACGCCCGTCGGTCGTCATCAGCCCCGAGAACATCGGTACGAAGGCGGCATTGAAGGCCCCTTCGGCAAAAAGGCGGCGGAAGAAGTTCGGCACCTTGAAGGCGACGAAGAAGGCATCCGAAACGAGACCGGCCCCGAGGAACGAGGCGATAAGGATGTCACGCACGAAACCCAGCACCCGGCTTGCCAGGGTGAGGCTGCCGACGGTCGCGATGCTTCGGATAAGAGTCATGGGCCTCTCGGACCCGGCGCGGCGCTGGACGACCGGCGGGGCGCGCGCACCCTTAACCCCGATTGGGGCACGAGTATGGCGGCACCGGCCTGCTATTCAGCGGCATCGGCAGTATCGGCAGCGCGAATCGTCGGCGGCCCGGCATCGGCTTTCAGCACCTGCATCAGGTCTTTGCGGACCCGGTCCAGTTTTGAACTTTGCGTCACCTTCAGCCCGAATACATCCTTGACGTAGAAAACATCGACCGCGCGTTCGCCGTAGGTCGTGATGTGAGCGCTGGCGATCGACAGGCCCAGTTGCGAGATCACCTTGGTAACCGCGTACAGGAGGCCGGCCCGGTCGCGGCCGTTGACCTCGATCACGGTGTGCAGATTGCTGGCCTTGTTGTCGATCAGGACGCGCGGCCGCACGGTAAAGACCGAAGCGCGCGGCGGCAGGCCCGACCCGCGCTCGGCCAACGTCCGGTCGAGATCGATGGCGGCGTTGAGCGAATCGTCGATCATTCGTTTGAGGCGCGCCGCGCTCTCGAACGGCTGCTTGCCGCGATCCTGGATCGTAAACGTGTCCAGCGCCATTCCGTCGGTGGTGGTGTGAATCTTGGCATCGACAATATTGCCGCCGGTGGCAACGATGGCGCCGGCGAGGCGCGCGAACAGCCCGGGATGGTCCTGCGCATAGACCGTCACCTCTGTCACGCCGCGCGCGTAATCGGCGTACGCATCGACCGAAAGCGGACGATCGGCGCAGTCGGCGGCGCTGATCATCTCGGTATGACGGGCCTGGGTACCGTGATCGGTCGAGAGCCAGTAAGATTCGGGGCAGCGCGCAAAATGCGCGTCAATCCCGGCCACCGGCCAGTCCGTCAAACGCGCGACCAGGGAATCGCGGGCCTCGGCCAGCCGCTCTTTGCGGCGCGAGGCCGCATGACCGCCCGACATCGCCTCTTCCGTCAGGTAAAAGAGCTCGCGCAGCAGTTCGCCCTTCCAGTTGTTCCAGCGGCCCGGCCCGACGGCACGAATGTCGGCCACCGTCAGCGCCACCAGAAGCCGCAGGCGTTCGGGGCTTTGCACCAGTTCGACGAAATCGCTGATGGTCTTGGGGTCATAGAGGTCGCGTTTGAAGGCGATGTGACTCATCGCCAGGTGATAGCGCACCAGCCACGATACCGTTTCCACCTCTTCATCTTCGAGTCCGAGGCGCGGCCCGAGCTCGAGCGCCACCTCGGCGCCCAGTTCCGAATGATTGCCGCCGCGGCCCTTGGCGATGTCGTGCAGCAATACGGCGAGATAGAGAACGCGCCGCGACAGGACCATCTGAATGACGCCCGTGGACAGCGGATGATCCTTGGAATGCAGGCCGCGCTCGATCTCCGAGAGCACGCCGATCGCGCGGATGGTGTGCTCGTCCACGGTATAGACATGGTACATGTCGTGCTGGGTTTGGGCGACGACGCGGCCGAAGTCGGGAACGAAACGGCCGAACACGCCGGCCTCGTTCATGCGCTTGAGAGCGGTTGCCGGATCCGTGCGCGAGGTCAGCATCTCCATGAAAAGGCGGTTGGCTTCCGGGTCGGTGCGTACGCCGTCGTCGAGATGTTTGAGGTTGCGGGTGATCAGTTTCAGCGCGTGCGGATGAATATCGCGCTCGGCAACCTGCGCGACCCGGAACAGGCGCAGCATGGCGACCGGATCGCGGGCGAAGGTTTCGTCGTCGGTGACGTTGAGGCGCCCGCCTTCGTCGGCAAAGCCCTCGAGGTCGCGCTGGAACAGGCCGAACCGGGCAAGACTGAGTCGCGGCTTGCGCCGGTGCTGGTCTTCGAGCGCGGCGCAAAATATGCGCGTCAGGTCGCCCACGTCCTTGGCGACCAGGTAGTAGTGCTTCATGAACCGTTCGACGGCACGGGTGCGCGCGTTTTCCCGGTAGCCAAGGTGCGCGGCGAGATCGATCTGGGCATCGAACGTCAGACGTTCCTCGGCGCGGCCGGCGCGATAGTGAAGGTGGCAGCGCACGTTCCAGAGGAACGATTCGGTACGCTGGAAGCGATTCAATTCGGCCCGCGTCAAAACCCCCTTGGCGACGAGATCGGCAATCTCTTCAACGCCATAGAGGTATTTGCCGATCCAGAACAGCGTGTGAAGATCGCGCAACCCGCCTTTGCTTTCCTTGATGTTGGGTTCGAGGAGATAGCGGGAATCGCCGAGCCGCTGGTGGCGGGCATCGCGCTCGGCGAGCTTGGCCTCGACAAAATCGAGGCCCGTCCCTTCGGCGATCTCGGAGATAAAGCGGCGACGCAATTCGTCGTAGAGGTCGCGGTCGCCCCAGACGTAGCGCGATTCCAAAAGTGCGGTGCGGATCGAATAATCCCTGCGGCCGAGGCGCACACATTCGTCGATCGAGCGCGTCGCCTGGCCCACGGTCAGGCCAAGATCCCACAGCATGTACAATATGTATTCGATCGTCTGTTCGGCCCAGGCCGTGAGTTTGTAGGGGTGGAGGAACAGCAGGTCGACATCCGAAAAGGGCGCCATTTCGCGGCGCCCGTAGCCGCCGACGGCGACGATGCCGAGGCGCTCGCCCGCGGTCGGATTGGTGGCGCGGTAGACATGCCACCACACGTGGTCGTAAAGCGTCCGCACCAGTTGATCGATCAGGAAAGTCTGGGCGCGCGCGGTTTCGGTCCCGCGGGTCCCGGCTTCGAAATGGCGGCGGATTTCGGCGCGTCCCGTTTCCAGGGCCTCGCGCACCAGTTCAAGCGCCATCGCCCGCCCTGCCGCCGATTTGGGATCGCGCTCCTCGGCGATGGCGTCGAGCCGGGCCGACAGCGCCTCGCGGTTGATGACCTCGCGCGGTTCGGGAATCCGTTTCATGGCACCCTAGGTGCTCCCAATCGGACCGAAATTCAAGAAAATGAAGGTTTTGGCGCTAGAAATCGGGGATATCCGGCGCCGGAACCCGGTTGCCGCGAGCGGCGCGGCGTTCGGCGGCGCGGGCCTGCGACGCCTGGGCCCGCGCACGCCCTTGCGCGCCCCGCAACCCGGGATCCGAACTCGGGACCGCATCGACCAGCACGACCGAATCCCCCTCCGCCGAAATATCTACCGCCCGGCCGGCCGCCACCGCCACTGGAGCCGCCGCGCGCGGCGTCACATCGACTGCGCCTTCAAACACCGCGACCGACGTTTCGCCGTCGTCTACGGTCACCTCGAAAACGGTGCCGCGGATACCGATGGTGGCAACCGGAGTTTCGATGCGGAAGCCCGCTTTCGGCATTAATCCGCTGGCAATGCGGATGATCCCGACCTGAAGCCGCAACACCAGCGCATCAGACCCGGTGCCGCCTTCGTAGATGAACTGTTCCAGCACCAGACGGCTGTTCTCGCCGAGCCGCAGATCGGTCTGGTCGCGGAACACGACGTGGAGGGCGTCGGCGGCAAAAGTCTCGACCGCCTCGTCGCGAAAAACGGAATCGTCGAGGGTGAGATCGCGGCGCTCGGCGCCAGGCGGGGTGCCGGCCGCCGCCGCAACATCGAACACCGTGCCGATCCCCTCGGCTGAGGCCTGGGCAAGCGCCGGGCCTGTCGCCCCGGCCATCAGGACGGAAGCGCAAACAGCGCCAACAGCGGCCCACCACCAGTGGCCGGTTTTCCCCATGTGCCATTCCGGGCGCGAACCACGGCCTCCCAATTCCGTGAATTGCCGCTCCAGTCTAGCACGCCGCGGATGCGGAAGAGTCCAGAGCGCCAATATTTCCGGGTCTGAACGGTGCTGCCTGATTCGGCCGGATTGTGACCGCCGTCACTCCCCGGAGGCTCAGAAAAGCCCAAATTTTTGGGTTCGGCGAGATAGGGGCGCCGGGCCGGGATAGTCTAACTATCAAAGGCGAACGGATATGGTGCGGACACTCGGCGACGACCGCTCCAGAACTTCCCGCGGTTCGTTCCGCGCTGCGCTCTTGGGCTCGGTGGCGCTGATCGGCATTGCGGCGCTCGCCCTGCCGGTCGGCTTCGACCCGGGCGGGGGGGGGCGTTCACTTTCAATTCGGCCGCGGCCCAAGGGGTTGGCGGCGGTCCGCCTGATGGGGTCGGCGGCGGCGAAGGCGACGAGGGCGGCGACGGCGGCGGCGGCGAGGGTGACGGCGGCGACGAGGGCGGCGAGGGCGACGAGGGCGGCGAGGGCGACGAGGGCGGCGAGGGCGACGGCGACGGCGACGGCGACGATGATGATGATGACGATGACCTGGTCTTCGGCGGCGACATCCTTGATCTCTAACCGTCCGCGTTCCCGGGACGAATAAACCGGCAAGCCGTCTCGCCAAGCGGTGACGGCAAAAGCCCGCCCCTCAAGGCCGGGTTTTTTCGCGGCCGCAGGGTCGGGTGGCCGGGCCACGCGACCGCGTCTGCAATCGCCGGCCCGTGCTCGCGCCGCCGCGGCTGCGTTTGACCACCTCACGCCACCCCGATAGGGTCGGGATACGGGGGAATATGGCGGCCCGCCCGGTCGTGGTTCGATTTCGATATTTGGTCTCGATGAATTTGGGACCACGGGTTGGAAAGAATTGAGCCTACCAGGGAAGTTGGCTTAGGGGTGCGGGCTGACATCGAGGGTCGACATGTCAAATTGCACCACAAGGAGCCGCACCCCATGAGCGATGACGACGCCCGGACTTCGGGCCCGGTCCAAGCTCCGTCGCTTGTCATTCCCCTGGTTCTGCTGATCGGCGGCGGGATCGCGTACGGCAGTATTTTTTCGGCCAACCGCATCGCGTTCGAAGCGGGTTTTCCGTTCATTTCCTTTTCGTTCTGGCAGAGCCTGTTCGGCTGTCTCGGCCTGCTGATCGTCTCAGTGGCGATGCGCGCCTTGCCCCAGGTGAAGTTCGCCCATATCCGCGTGTACGGTTTGACGGCGGTAATCGGGTTCAGCATCCCGCTGGTGGCTCTTACGTTCGTTGCCGGAAAGTTGCCGCCCGGGGTTATCTCGCTGGCGTTAACGCTGACGCCCTCGTTCACCTATTTGTTTGCGCTGGCGCTGCGCTCGGACAAGTGGCGGCTGGTCAGTGTAGGCGGCATTCTGTTTGGTCTCGCTGGCGTGCTGGTTATCATTCTGCCGCGCGAGAGCCTCGGCACCGGCATCGCCGCGGGCTGGCTGATCCTGGCGGTGGTCGCGCCGTTGGGCTATGCGATCAATAATGTGATGATTCCGTTCATTCGCCCGCCGGCGACAACGTCGATGCAGCTTTCGACGGGCGTCCTTCTGGTGGCGTCGCTGGTACTGCTACCGGTGATGCTTATCGTCGATGGGCCGGTTTTGGTGACCGATTACTCCGGCGTGGCGATCTGGGCGACGCTGTGGGCGGGCGCCGCCAACGTCATCATTTTCCTGGTTTTGTTCGAGATTATCCGCCGGGCCGGGCCGGTGTTCTTCTCCCAGTTCAACTATGTGGTCGTGGCGGCGAGCGTGATCTGGGCGTTCCTGATCTTTACCGATACCTTCACCCTCTGGGTGTGGGGCGCGATTGCCCTGATGGCGGTGGGTCTGGTGCTCGCCAACAAGGGCGCCAACGAGGGGATCAAAGAAGCCGCGCACGCTGCGAACGCAGGGCACGCAGCGGACTGAAACGTTTCGTTCCCGCACCCGTGACCGCGCCACCGCCATGACGGCTCCCGCCCAAGACGCACCGCACCGGGCATCGCTGATCTTTCCGCTTGTCCTTCTGGTGGGCGGCGCCTCGATTTACGGCAGCATCTTCGCCGCCAACAAGATCGTCGCCGAGGCAGGCGTGCCGCCGATGGCTTATGTGTTCTGGCAGTCCGTCGGCGGCGGGTTGATTTTGTTCGTGCTGAGCGCATTGACCCGGCAGCTGCCGCCCGTCTCTTACCGCCACCTGCGCCAGTACGCGGTGACGTCTACGCTCGGCGTCGTGATTCCGGTGATCGTGCTCGCCATCGTCGCGGCGAAGCTGCAAGCGGGTGTGGTGACGCTGCTGATCACGCTGACGCCGGCGATAACCTATCTTTATGCGATGTTGTTCCGGGTCGAACGGTTCCGCTGGCTCGGCATCGGCGGCGTCGTGTTCGGGTTGGGCGGCGTCGCGCTGATCGTCCTGCCCGAGGGAAGCCTGACCGCCGCCGGCGACGCGGGCTGGGTTTTGCTCTTGCTGATCGTGCCGTTCTGTTTTGCCACCAACAATATCTTCGTAGCGCTGGTAAGTCCGCCGCGGACCTCGTCGCTGATGCTGGCCTGCGGACTGGTGCTGGCGGCGGCGCTGATCTCGTTGGTGGTGATGCTGATCGGCGAGGGATTCTACGGGTTCTGGGAGGCGCCTGCGTCCGGGTCCTGGGGCATCCTGTGGGCGAGCGGCGTCAACGCGGTCACCTTCTTCTGCATGTTCGAGATTATCCGCCGCACCGGGCCGGTATTTTTCGCGCAGTACAACTACGTGATCGTGATCGCCGGACTGATCTGGTCGCTGGTGCTGTTCGACGAAAACCTCAGCGCCTGGATCTGGATCGCGTTCGCGGTGATGCTCGTGGGTCTCGGACTTGCCAACGAAGCGGCCCGGCGCGGGGTGCGCGAACGCGAAGCGCTGGCGGATACGCCCGCAGGATAACCGCCATGTCGCTGTTGGCCGTCATCGACGTGCAACGGGGCTTCATCAACGAATGGACCGGACACATTCCGGCCGCGGTCGAGGCCGCGCAGGCCGGCTTTGACCGGGTGTTCGTGTCGCGCTTCGTTAATCTGCCCGATTCGCCCTACCGCCGCCTGATCGGCTGGGAGCGTTTTTCGCCGGGTTCGCCCGAGACGGCGCTCGCATTTGCGCCGCGCCCTGATGCGATGTGCTACGAAAAATCGATCTACAGCGCCCTCACGCCCGGACTGTTGGCGGCGGCGCGCGATCAACCGGATCTCGCCGTCCATCTGTGCGGGATCGCGACCGACAACTGCGTCCTCAAGACGGCGGCGGATCTGTTCGAGGCGGGGATACTGCCTGTCGTCCACGCCGATTGGTGCGCAAGCCACGGCGGCGCCGACTTCCACCAGACCGGGCTTGCGATTCTGCGACGGCTGATCGGCGACGCGCAGGTGGTCTAGGCGTTTTTGCCGCGCGCGCGGCGCCCGGTGGCGACATAGACGCCGGCGAAGATCAGCGCGATCCCCGCGAGGTGATAAAGCAGGAACGGTTCGCCCAGCAGCAGAACCCCGAACACAGCGCCCCACACCGGCAGCAGGTAATAGAACACCGAAGCGCGGTTGGGGCCGACCTGAAGAACGGCGCGGTTCCAGAATACATAGGCCAGCAGCGACGGAAACAGCCCGACGTAGCCGATGGTCGAGAGCGTACGGAGGTTGACCGCAAAGGTCTTGCCTTGGCTGAGATCGAACCCATAGACCACCGCCACGAACAATATCCCGACCATGAACGTAACCAAGATGAACACGAGCGGATCGAGCGCCACCGGGCGGAAGCGCAACAGCGCCGTGTACGCGGCCCAGGCGGCGATCGCCGGCAGCATCAGCATGTCGCCGAAATTGAATTGGAGCCCCAACAGCACCGAGAGGTCGCCGCGGGCAAGAATGACGACGACGCCCGCGAATGACACCGCGAGCCCGACAGCGCCGAGGCCGGATAAGCGGTCGCGCACCAGAATCCAGGCTGCAAAAGCGGTCGCGGCGGGCACGATCCCGTTGATCAGCGAGGCGTTGACGGCGCTGGTGCGGGTCAGTGCCAGATAGAGCATCGTGTTGAAAACCGCGACGCCCAGAAACGAAAGCAACAGAAGAATCTTCCAGTGACGGCGCACGATGGACCGTTGGCGCCACAACGCGGGGCCCGCGAACGGCATCAGCAGCAGGATCGCCAGAAACCAGCGCCAGAACGTGAGTGCCACCGGCGGCATCTCCGATCCGACCGCGCTGCGGCCGACGACCACGTTGAGTCCCCAAAAAAGGGTCGTCAGGACCAACAGCAAATAGGGATTGGCCAGCGTGTCGAGGAGGCTGCGCGGGGGCGGCGGGGTCATGGCGGGTTCACGGGTTTGCGGCCACGCGGGCGCGCGCTGGCGGCACACCGTAGGTGCGGCCCCGGTGGCGCGCAAGCGGTGATTGGAATCCGGAACGTTAGAGCGCGCGCTTGCGTGCGGCCATCCAAACACCGGCAAGGATCAGCGCGATTCCGACGGCATGAAAGACCTGAAACTGTTCGTCCAGAAAAATCATCGCCAGCGCAACGCTGAAAATTGGCATCAGATAATTGAACTGCGTCGCTCGGTTCGCGCCTAGTTTCGCGACTCCGTAGTTGAAGAACACGAACGCCAAGACGGACGCGAACACGGCGAGGTACAGGATTCCGGCCAGCGATCCCGTCGACACCGCCATCGTCCGGCCCGACAGGACTTCGGCGGCAAACAGCGGCACCAGAAGCACGGTCCCGAGCGCCGTGATCGCGAACAGGAACCCCACCGGGTCAAGTTTCACCGGCAAGCGGCGCAGGAATACCGTGTAGACCGACCAGCACAACACCGCCGCCAGCGTAATCAAGTCGCCGAGGTTGAGGTCCAGCGCGATAACCGCTGCCAGGTCGCCCTTGAATATGATGACGACGACGCCAAGGAAGGCCGCCGCCATACCGAAGGTGGCGCGGCGCCTGACGGTTTCGCCCAGCGCGATCCACGCGATCAGCACGGTAACAGCCGGGATCGCGGTCGTCACCAGCGATACATGAATGACGGTCGTCGTCTGAAGGGCAAGGTAGAGAAGCGAGTTGAACAGGGCCACACTGAGAAGTGCGAGCCCGCCGACAAGCCGCCAGTGGCGCGCATAGACCGCGCGCTCGGCCCAGAACGGCCGCCACCCGAATGGCAACAGGATCAGCAGCGCTACCGACCAGCGCCAGAACGAAAGATGCATCGGCGGCACCAGATCGACGAGGCCGCGGGCGATCACCGAATTTCCGGACCAGAACAGCATGGTCAGCAACAACAACAGATAGGGCGAAGTAAGGGCCGCGCGCGCACCTTTGGCCGGGGCGGCGCCGGTCACGGGCCGCACTCCCGGCCGCGGACCCCCTCGCCGCTATTCATTGCCCGGCAGCAGTTTCTTGAGGTGGTAGAGCGCCTCGAGCGCGGCCCGCGGGGTCAGTTCGTCGGGACGGATTTCGGCGAGCGCCGCGATCAGTTCGGAGCGCGCATCGGCGGGCGGTTTTTCAGGGACGGCCGAAAACAGCGGCAGATCGTCGGCAAGCCGCGCCACCGCGCTTCCTTGTTCGCCACGCTCGAGGGTGTGAAGCACAGTTTCGGCGCGCGCCAACACCGCGTCCGGCAGGCCCGCAAGGCGCGCGACGGCGATGCCATAGCTGCGATCGGCGGTACCCGGCACGATCTCGTGCAGGAACACCACGTCCCCTTCCCATTCCTTGACCCGCATCGCCCAGGTCGAAAGCCGCGCCAGCTTCGCCGCCAGCATCGTCAGTTCGTGATAGTGGGTCGCGAACAGGGTGCGGCAACGGTTGACGTCGTGCAGGTGCTCGACTGCGGCCCAGGCGATGGAGAGGCCGTCGAAAGTTGCCGTGCCGCGGCCGATTTCGTCGAGGATCACCAGCGAGCGGGCGCCCGCGCGATTGAGGATCGCGGCCGCTTCGACCATCTCGACCATGAACGTGGACCGGCCGCGGGCAAGATCGTCAGCGGCGCCGACGCGGCTGAACAGCCGGTCGACGACGCCGATGGTGGCCGATTTGGCCGGCACGAACGATCCCATCTGGGCAAGAATCGCGATCAGTGCATTCTGCCGCAGGAAGGTGCTCTTGCCCGCCATGTTGGGGCCGGTGACGAGCCACAGGTTGGCGTCGGGCCCGAGGTCGCAGCCATTGGTGATGAAGGGCCGCTCGTGGGCGGCGCCGAGGGCAGTTTCGACCACCGGATGGCGCCCGCCTTCGATCTGGAACGCGACGCTTCCATCAACCCGCGGCCGGACGTAACGCCGCTGTATCGCAGTCTCGGCCAGCGCGGCGGTGGCGTCGAGTTCGGCCAGCGCCCGCGCGGCGCTGAGAATCGGCTCCGCCGCCGCGGTGGTTTCGGCAGCCAGCGTTTCGAACATCCTCAGTTCGAGAGCCAGCGCGCGATCGGCTGCCGAACTGATTTTGCCTTCGAGTTCGCCCAGTTCGACAGTGGTAAACCGCACCGCGCTGGCAAGCGTCTGACGGTGCATGAACGGGCCGTCCGCGGCCATCAGTTTGTCGGCGTGGGTCGGCGTCGTCTCGACGAAATAGCCAAGCACGTTGTTGTGCCGCACCTTGAGCGAGGGAATACCGGTCAAATCGCGGTAGCGCGCCTGAAGGTTTCCGGTCAGGCGGCGGTTTTCATCGCGCAGCGTCCGCAATTCGTCGAGTTCGACACTGTAGCCCGCCGCCACCAATCCGCCGTCGCGCGCCGCCACCGGCAGGTCGGGGGCGAGCGCCCGGCCGAGGTGGTCAATCAGGTCAGAATGGCCCTCGAACGCGGCGAACCAGGCTTGCGACGCGGCGGGATGCGGTTCGGAGGCGGCGGCGACGAGTTGTTTTAGATCGCGGGCGCCGGCCAGCCCGTCCCGGATTGCGGCGAGATCGCGCGGGCCGCCGCGCTCGAGCCCGAGGCGCGCAAGCGCGCGTTCCATGTCGGGAACGGACTTGAATCGCGCACGCACATCCCCGCGCAACGGACCGTCGCCGGTGAAATATTCGACCGAATCGAGACGCGCACCGATCGCCGCGGGATCGGTGAGCGGCGCATTCAATCGCTGCGCCAAGAGTCGCGATCCCGGCGCGGTCACCGCCGAATCGATCACGTCGAGCAGGCTTCCGGCGCGCCCGCCCGAGAGTCGTTCGCTGAGTTCCAGATTGCGCCGGGTGGCGGCGTCGATAGCGAGCACCGACCCGGCACGGTCCGCCGTCGGCGGCCGGATCAGTGGCGTCTTGCCTTTCTGGGTAAGGGCGACGTACTCGATCAAGGCACCCGCGGCGGCGAGTTCGGCGCGGCTGAAGTCGCCAAAACCATCGAGGGCGGCAACGCCGAAATGATCCTTGAGGCTGCGTTCGCCCGATTGCGAATCGGAACTGCCGGGCGGCAACAGCGTCGCCCCGGCGCCCCAGTCGCCCAACGCCCCCTGGCGCGCGATCCTCTCCTCGGCCAGAAGTTCGCCCGGTTGCAGGCGGGTAAGCTCGGTGTCGAGCGACGCCTCGGTCGCGCCGGCGGTGTGAAAATCTCCAGTGGAAAGATCGAGCCAGGCGAGGCCGTAATCGCCACCCGCCTGCGCGAGCGACACGAGATAGTTGTTGCTCCTCGCCTCAAGCAGATTGTCTTCGGTCAGTGTACCGGGTGTAACGATTCGCACGACCTCCCGCCGGACGACGGATTTGTTGCCGCGTTTTTTCGCCACCGCCGGGTCTTCGGTCTGCTCGCACACCGCAACCCGAAAACCTTTTCGGATGAGCCGCGGCAGATAACTGTCGGCGGCATGAACCGGCACGCCGCACATTGGGATGTCCTCACCGAGATGGCGGCCGCGCGCGGTCAGGGTGATGTCGAGCGCCGCGGAGGCCTTGATGGCATCGTCGAAAAAGAGCTCGTAGAAATCGCCCATGCGATAAAACAACAACGCGTTCGGATGGTCGCGCTTGATGGCGAGATACTGATCCATCATCGGCGTGGTGCGCGCAGGTGCTTGCCGCGCGCGGCCCGGATCGTTCGACCCGGCCGGAGATGCCGGTGACGGCGGCTGCTTCCGGTTGTCGTCCGGGTCGGTGGGCGCAGGCCCGGGTTCGCCGGTGGAGGTCATAGCGGCACGTTAGCACAGCGTTCGTGCGGCCACGGCGCGCGGGTTCCGACCTTCCGGCCGGGTCCGTCAGGCCCTGAGGGCGGCCTCGCGCTCAAAATGAGCGTGATACTTTTGCGGCACGGTAGCCATTTCGACGGTAATGAAAATGTCGGTGGTGTGGAACTGGTGGTCGATCACGGCGCCGTCGCCCAGCGTCGCGCCGAGCCGCAGGTACGCCTTGATCAGCGGCGGCATCTGGCGCAACGCCTGGCGCGGGTCGATGTCTTTCTTGGCCATCAGGTTCATCGAAGCGAAGCGCTCGGGCAGGGCCTGCACGCGCACCGATTCCGGCGCAAGATGAAAATGATAGAGGTATGACAGCGGCAGCGCATGGACCGCCGGATCGGTGCCCGCAAAGCTCGCGCATCCAATCATCCGGGTGGTTTCGTTCGCCGCGAAGTACTGGGCAAGCCCGCGCCACAACAGTTGGATCGTTGCGTTGTTGCGGTAATCGACATGCACCGACGAACGGCCGAGTTCGCACAGGCCGCGCTGGTCTTCCGCTTTGTTCAGGATCGGCGAAAGATCGTATTCGTCGGCCGAATAGAATCCGCCGTGACTCTGGGCCACATCGTAACGCAGCATCCGGTAGGTGCCCACTACGCGATCGCCCGGGTCGCGGGTCATGTCGCGAACCAGAATGTGGTCGCAAATCGAATCGAAGGCGTCGGCATCGCGCCGGGTGCCCCGTATCTCGTCGCTCGGCACCGCGTCCATCTGTTCGTAAAAGACGCGGTAGCGCAGTTCCTGGGCCTCGTCGATATCGGACGGATCGCGGGTGATTCTGATTTCAAAGCGCCCGTCGGCAGACTGCAAAACTACGGGTCGCTCATAGCGGTGTTGCCCGACCGGAAGGGTAGCGGCGGCGGCGGCTTCGCGACGCCCGCGCCGAAATCGCGCCACCGGACCTCGCGCCGTGACCCATTTGGGCGGTCCCAGTTTCCGGCCCCGCCATTTCGGCGCCTGGCGCAGACGCTTGACCGCGCTTCGGAGCGCGACGACGGGGCGTCTTCTGTTCGCCATTTGAGGGATCCTTCCCAAGCGCCACAGCCTTCTGTCGGGCCTTGCGCCGAGTTGAGATGGCTGAGAAGTCGTACGGGTGTCCGGGGTCCGTATCAACCGGGAAAATGGGCGCGGCGCGCGGGCGCACGCCCAGCGAAACCTTACAGGCGCTGGCGTCCAACTCCAAGGGCGCGCTGGGGTTCACTTTAGAACAATGCCAAAAATCTCTTTGAAAACAACGAAATAGATTTCATAGACGGCGGCAACGAAGGCCACAAACCGGACCGAATGAAGGTCTGCCCGGGCTTTGAGGGCAGTCCTGGCCTCGGTCAGCGCGATGCGGTGCGCACGCATATCGGGAAAACGGAACACGCCCGTCGAATTCGCCGGGAAGGCGAGGCTGCGGAGGCGGTGCTTTTCGGCGAGCGCGAACGCGGTGCGATAGCAGCCGGCCAGGTGGCCATCCTCGTCCGCGCCGCCCTCATGCCACACCGGGCCGATCGCGTGAATGATGTGGCGGGACTTGAGACTGTAGCCAGCCGCGATCTTGGCGCTGCCCGTCGCGCAACCGCCGAGCGACCGGCATTCCGCCAAAAGTTCCGGCCCGGCGGCGCGGTGAATCGCCCCGTCGACACCGCCTCCGCCGAGCAGGGATTCGTTGGCGGCACTGACGATGGCGTCGACGGCCTGAACCGTGATGTCGCCCTCGACGATGGCAATCCGGGCGGCGGCATCGTTCATGGGATCGCCCATCGGCGGCCCGCCCCGTGCGCTTGACCGGCACCGCCCCGGCCCGGCATGGTCGCACACCGATGGACCCAACCCCCGACAGCTCGACCGGGCAATGCCAGGTTTGCGGTGCAGCAAACCGAGCCCCCTTCATCGAACATCAGGCCATGACGCTGGTGCGCTGTAGCGGATGCGGTTTCGTGTTCATGGACCCGATGCCGGACGAAGCAACCCGGGCGGCGCTCTACGACGATGCCTACGGGGGAACCCGCGAGGGTTATTTCGCCAAGGTCGACTCCAAGATGCGGCGCTCGCGCCGGCGGGTGGCGACACTCGCGAGACTGGTGCCGCGCCGCGGCGACGGATCGCGCCCGCGGCTTCTGGATGTCGGCGCCAACGGTGGATTCATGACCGAGGCCGCACGCGAAGCGGGCTTTGTTGCGGTTGGTGTCGAGATCGATCCAGCCTCTGTGGCTTACGCGCGGACGCATTATCCCGCCAACGAGTTCTTTGAGGGCCCCATCGAAACCTACCGGGAAGCCTGCGGCGGTACCTCGTTCGATGCGGTCTACTGTTCCGAAGTGATCGAACACGTTGCCGATCTCAACCCCTTCGTCGCGGCGATTGCGGCGCTGATGCGGCGCGGCGCGGTGCTCTATATGACGACGCCCGACATCGGCCACTGGCGCCGCCCAAGGGACCTCACCCAATGGGACGGTTTCTGCCCGCCCTCGCACTGTGTCTATTTCGATGCGGCCACGCTCGACCGGCTCTTGCGCAACCATGGCCTTGAAATCTTCCGCAAGCGGTTCTCTCTCAAACCCGGCCTCAAGGTGCTGGCGCGCAAGGCCTAGCGCGGATTCGCCACCGCCTTGGCCGGGTCCTGCCACCAGGTCTCGAGCACGTAGCCGTAGACTGGCGTCATTTCCGGGTGGCCGAAACGGTTCCAATAGGCGACGCGGTCGTTCTGCAAGTAATAGAGCGGCACGACGTAATGCCCCCACAGCAGCACCCGGTCGAGGGCGCGCATCGCCGTCACCAGGCCGGCGCGGTCGCGCGCGGCCGTAACCTCGGTAATCAGATCATCGACGGCATCGCTCTTGAGGCCCATGTAGTTGCGCGAGCCGTCTTGGTCGGCGGCCTCGGACCCCCAATAAAACGCCTGCTCGTTGCCGGGGGAAAGCGAGATGCCCCAGCGGTTGATGATCATGTCGTAGTCGTAGGCGGTGCGGCGGGCCTGGTATTGCGCTGAATCGACCGTGCGCACGGTCGCGCTCACGCCGAGGCGTTCGAGATTGCGCGAAAACGAGAGCGCGATCTTTTCATCGGACGGTGAGATCAGCAGAATTTCGAAATCGAGGGCGCGGCCGTCGGCGATGCGCGTCATGATTCCGTCCCGGGTTTCCCACCCCGCATCGGCGAGCAGCGCCTGCGCGGACCGCAAATCCTCCCGGATGTTGCCCGAGCCGTCGGTTCGTGGCGGCGCATATTCGGTGGTGAAGACTTGCGGCGGCAGGGAGGCGAGGTGCGGTTCGAGCAGCGCAAGTTCTGTCCCTTCGGGTGCGCCGGAGGCGGCGAGTTCCGAGTTGCCGAAGAAACTGGTGGTGCGGGTGTACGCCCCTTGCAGCAGGTTCTCGTTGACCCATTCGAAATCGAACGCGTAGGCCAGCGCCTCACGCACGCGCGGATCGGCAAAGATGTCGCGCCGGGTGTTGAACACGAAAGCGCGCATGCCGGCGGGCCGCGCGTTGGGAAGCGTCTCCAGGATGACCCGCCCGTCGGAGACGGCGGGAAAATCGTAGGCCGTCGCCCAGCGGCTGGCGGACCCTTCGCCGCGCAAATCGTACTCGCCGCCCTTGAACGCCTCCAGAAGCACGGTCGCGTCGCGGTAATAGTCATAGCGCACGCGGTCGAAGTTGTTCTGGCCGCGGTTGACGGCAAGATCCCGCCCCCAGTAATCGGCGACGCGCTCGTAGACGATGCTGCGCCCGGCATCGAGTTCGGCGATGCGATAGGGACCCGATCCGAGAATCGGTTCCAGCGTCGTTTCGTTGAAGGCCCGATCGGCAAAGTAATGCTTGGGCAGTATTGGCATCAGCCCCATGATCAGCGGCAGCTCGCGGTCATCGAGATCGGCGGCGAACACGAACCGGATCGTGCGTGGGCCGGGCCGCTCGATACGCGCGACCTTGGAATAGAACAGCCGGTGATTGGGACGGCCTTCGTCGCGCAAGGTTTCCATCGACCAGACGACATCGTCGACCGTGATCGGCGTGCCGTCGTGCCAGCGCGCGTCCTGGCGCAACTTGAACTCGACCCAGGTGCGCTCGGCCGGCATTTCGACGGTTTCGGCGATTAGTCCGTAGAGCGAAAACGGCTCGTCCCAGACGCGCTTGAGCAGGCTTTCGAAAACGTAGTGCCGGCCCGCCGCGGCGCGGCCCTTGATGATGAACGGCTGAACCGAATCGAACGAACCGGCGAGTCCGAGGCGCAGGTCGCCGCCCTTCGGCGCATCCGGGTTGACGTATTCGAGGTGGGCAAAACCGGGGCCGTATTTTGGCGCGCCGTGCATGGCGACGCCATGCTGTGGCTGGGCAAAGGCGGAAACGGCGGCCAGAACGACGGCAGCACCGGCAAGCGGCGGCAACAGGCGCGGCACAGGCATGGAAGTCTCCCGGTTCGGCGGGTGTGCGCTACTTTAGCGCGGCCGAACGCGCTCGGGAAAGGAACTAGAGGCGCGCCGGCCCGGTCGGTGCGCAAAAACCGGCCTACAGGCCGGGCTGAGTGATCCCGACGTAGGCGGCGGCGGCGACCACGATCCACAGCAGCACCACCCAGCGGGCGGCAGAATTGAGCGACGCCCGGAGCCTTGTCTCGACCTCGGGCGTCGAACCGTTTTTCATGATCTCGCCAAAGGCCGGCTCGAACGGACGGAAGGTAATCCGGATCATCACCCCGCACGCCACCGCGCCCGCGAACAGCAGCACCTTGAGCGCAAGCCAGGGCGTGCCGAAGATGTCCGATCCCGACAGCGACAGAATTGCGCTTAACGCCAGCATCAGGATCAGCGCAAAACGAAGCGCAAGGTCAATGTTGGTCAGGGCCTTGACCACATCGCTGCCTTGACGGCGGTGGATCTGAAACGCCAGGACGATCCACGCAGCAAATCCGAGCCACACCAGCCACAGCCACCCGCTGCTGAGCGGCGACAGCCCGAGGCCGCCCGCAAGCTGCAATCCGACCGGCAGCGTCAATAGCAGCGCATAGCGCGGCACCATGTCGAGCCAGACCAGCGTCTTGAGCAGCACCGCCCGGGTCTCGGGCGTGTAGGCGCTGTTGATGACGAAGCGCGAACTGTAGAACACGCCGAGATCCGCACCCAGCCAATAGACGAAGGTCGCCAGGTGCAGCAACCGCCAGAATTCATGTGCGTCCACGGCCCGACCCCTAGAAGTACGGCTGTGAAATGCCGATCAGCGCTTCGGCGCCGAGCAGCACCCACAACGCGATCACGAACGGCACCGCCCGGCCGACCGCCCGTTTCAGCACGGCTTCGGTCTCCGGCGACGAGCCATCGGCCACCAATTCCGCGAAGGCGGGGCCGAACGGCGCAAAGGTCACGCGAATGCCGATACCGCAGACCAGCAACAGCGCAAACAACAGCACCTTGAGGGCGAGCCAGTTGGTGGCAAACGGCGCCTCGCCGACGAACGAGAAGATCGCCGCCACCGCCAGCACCACCAGCAGCACCGCGCGGATCGCGAGATCGATTTTCGCCAGCGTTTGTCCTGTCGCCGTCGCGCGCTGTGTATTGGCGGTGTAGGCGATCAGGAACCACAGCACGGCCGCGATCCACGCCGTCCACAGCCAGCCGCCGATGACCGGCGACAGCCCGAGGCCCGCCGCCAGTTGCAGCCCCACCGGCAGCATGAAAATTGAGACCGCGCGCGGAAAACCGTCGACGAACGTCAAAACCTTGAGAAGCGCCGCGCGGGTTTCGGCCGAAAGCTCGGGCTTGATCACCTGATGGGCGGTGTAGAACACGCCCAAGTCCGCCCCCAGCCAATAGACCAGCAGCATAACATGAACGAACGCCCAAACCCCCTGTGCTTCCATGACGGTCCCTCGTGTTGCGGGCGCGAGCGCCTAGCGGCGCGCCCGCACCCGGACAATGCGCCCCGGGCCGGTCAGAACCACGGTTTCGCAATCCCGACCCAGGCCGCCACCAAGAGCAGCGCCCACAGGCTTTTCACCCAGAAGCGTGAGACCTTGGCGGCGCTCTTGAATCGGGCCTCGCGTTCGGGGGTCGAGCCTTCGGCGACGATTTCCTCGAAGATGACCCCATAGGGCTTGATCGCGAACCGGATCATGATGCCGCAGAACACCGTGCCCGCAAACAACAGCACCTTGAGCGCGAGCCAGTTCTCGACGAACGGTTCGCCGGTGACGAATGTCGCGATCGCCGCCACCGTCAGCACCACCACGACAGCCGCGCGGATCAGCATGTCGAGGTTGGCGAATTGGCGCGCGCGTTCGGTGCCTTTTTTTAGGTGAACGGTCCAGACCAGCAGCAGCCAGGCGAGCGAAGCAATCCACACCAGCGCAAGCCAAACCCCGGTGACCGGCGACAGGCCGAGATTGGCGGCAAGCGTCAGTCCCACCGGCAGCATCAGCACCAGCGTGGTGCGGGGCGACATATCGATCGCCGCCGTAATCTTGCCGATCAACAGGCGCGTCTTGATGTCGAGGTCGCCGCGGTTGCGATAGCGGCTGGCGTAGAAAACGCCGAGGTCGCCACCGAGCCAGTACACGAACAACAACAGATGCGCGAGAATCCAGAAACTTTGCCAGAACTCAGGCCCGGTCATACCGCCTCCCCAGATTATTGTCTTCTTCGCGGCGATACCCTACGCGATTTGGAGGCGCGGCGTCACGACTTCTGTTCATGGCGAACGCGGCGGCAGCGCAGCGCCGGACCGCCGGCCGCGCCCCTGCAACGCCGAGCCGGACCCCCGATTGACGGCCGAGCGATTGCACCCGATAAATGCGGCTCACCGCAACGGAGGCACCGTGCCCGATCCGAACATCAACGCCTTGCGCCCGTACGCGCCGGCGCGCGAATCGTTCCTGCGCGGCGAGGCCACGCCGCGCAGTTTTCTCGAGGGTTGTCTCGAAACGATTGAAGCCCGCGACGGTGCGATCGGCGCTTTTGTCTCGCTCGATGCCGGCCTGGCGCGCTCCGCTGCCGATGAATCGACGGCGCGCTATTCGAACGGGCGTCCGCTGTCGCCGCTTGACGGCTGCCCGGTCGCCATCAAGGACATCATCGACGCCGCCGGGTATCCGACGGAAATGAATTCGGCGCTCTACAACGGCAACCGGCCCCGCGCCGATGCCACCTGCGTCGCCGCACTGCGCCGGGCCGGCGCGGTCATCCTCGGCAAGACCGTCACCACCGAATTCGCTTGCGGCACCTCGGGTGCAACCGTCAATCCCTACGATGCCGCGCACACCGGGGGCATCCTCGAGCGGTTCAGGGGCCGCGGTCGGGGCCGGCATGGTGCCGGCCGCGCTCGGCACCCAGACGGCGGGATCGGTGATCCGGCCGGCGTCCTACTGCGGCGCCTACGCAATCAAACCTACGCACGGCGTCAGCAACCTCGGCGGCGTGCACCCGGTGTCGCCGAGCCGCGATCATCTCGGCGTGCTGGCGGCGAGCCTCGAAGACATGTGGCGGGTGATCTATCAGATTGCCTCGCTCGGCTCGGGTCCCGCCGCGCAACCGGTTCTGGCGGGAGGCGAGACGTTGCCCAAGGCCGTGAAGCCGCGCCGGCTGGGCGTGGTGCGCCTCATGGGCTGGGCGGAACTCGATGCACCGACCTCAAGCGCCGTCGAGGCGGCGCTCCAGCGCTTGCGCGAGAAGGGAGTCGAAACCGGAACGCTCGAATCCGATCCGGCCCTCGCCGAACTCGACAAGGCTGCGTGCGAGGTCGAGGCGCCGGGCTACGACGTGATGGCCTATGAGATGCGCTGGCCCTATCTCGCCTATCGCGAGACGGGGCACGAATTGAGCGACACCATCGCCGCCTATCTCGACCACGCCGAAACGGTGACGCCCGAACGCTATGCCGAGGCGCTCGGCTTGTGCGAACAGGCGCGCGCGCGTGTCGGCGAACTTGCCCGCGGCTTCGACGCGCTGATTACGCTTTCGTCGTCGGGACCGGCCCCTGAGGGATTCGAGTTCACCGGCAGCCGCGCCTTTCTGGCGGCGTGGAGCATACTCGGATTCCCGGCGATCAGTTTGCCTGTGTTGCGCGTCGCCGGCCTGCCAGTGGGAATGCAACTGGTGGGAACGGCGGCAAGCGATGCGCGTCTTGCCGCACTGGCGCGCTGGACCGACGGGGCGCTGGCGGGTTGAGCGGCGACGCCCCAACGGGTCTGCCGCACGCGCCGCAAGAATCAGAATGACGGACGCGCGCAAAAGCCGCTAACCCTCGACCACCGACCGCGCCACACCAGGCGAGCCAATGACCAATCCGACCGGTATCAAGCTTTCGATGGGCCCGCGCACCTGGGCAATCCTGGTCGCGCTTTCCGTTCTCTGGGGCGGGACGTTCTTCTTTGTCGAGATCGCGGTTAAGGAATTACCGCCCTTCACCATTGTCACCGTACGCGTCGGACTGGCGGCGATTGCGCTGTGGGCCGTCGTCGCGGTCATGGGAATTCGCGTTTGGTGGCCGCGGCGGGTGTGGGCGGCTTTTTTCGGTATGGGTGTCCTCAACAACGCAGTGCCGTTTACGCTTCTGGTGTGGGGACAGACGCAAATCGCCTCGGGGTTGGCCTCGATCCTCAACGCGACCACGCCCTTATTTGGCGTTCTGGTGGCGGGTGTGGTGCTTGCGGATGAACGTCTGACGCCGTCGAAGGCGATAGGGGCAGCCGTCGGTTTCGCCGGCGCGGTGGTGATGATCGGCCCCGCCGTCCTCGAAGGACTCGGCGAGAATGTGCTGGCGCAGCTCGCGTGCCTGGGGGCGGCGCTTTCGTATGCGTTCGCGGGCGTCTTCGGACGAAGGTTTTCAAAGAAGGGCATCGATCCGGTAATGACCGCGACCGGCCAGGTGACGGCCTCGGCAATCGTCTTGATTCCGGTGGCGTTGATCGTCGACCGGCCGTGGGCGCTGGCGATGCCGGGGGCGGTTACGGTGACGTCAGTGATCGCACTTGCGCTCGCCTCGACGGCACTGGCCTACATTCTTTATTTCCGGATTCTGGCGTCGTCCGGGGCCACGAACATTCTGCTGGTGACGTTCTTGGTGCCGGTGTCGGCAATTGTGCTCGGGACGTTCATCCTCGGCGAACGCTTGGAGGCGGTTCACTTCGCCGGCATGGCGCTGATCGGCCTCGGCCTCGCCACCATCGACGGGCGGCTATGGCGGCGATTGGTGCGCCGCCGGCTCACGCGCAGCCGCACCCGCGTCTGACGCCGCGGACCTTTATTCCCGCAAATTGATGCGCCGGTAGGAGAGCGCCTCGGCGACGTGAATGCGCGAGACGTTGTCCACGCCTTCGAGATCGGCAAGCGTGCGCGCGACCTTGAGCACACGGTGATAACCGCGTGCCGACAACTTCATCCGGTCCACCGCCTCGGTCAGCAGTCTCTTGCCCTCGGCATCGGGATCGGCAACTTGCATCAGCAACTCGCCGTCGGCCTCGGCGTTGGTGCGAACCGGCACGCCGTTGCCGTTGCCATTGCGATAGCGCGCAGTTTGTACATTCCGCGCCCGCGCGACCCGCGCCGCCACTTCGGAGGTTCCCTCTGCCGGCGGTGGCAGGGTCAGGTCCGCGGCCGAAACCGCCGGCACATCGGCATGGAGGTCGATGCGGTCGAACAGCGGGCCCGAGATTTTCGACTGGTAGTCGATGGCGCACCTGGGCACACGCGAGCAGGCCTGGGCCGGATCGCCGAGGAAGCCGCAGCGGCAGGGATTCATCGCCGCCACCATTTGAAAACGCGAGGGATAGGTCACGTGGCCGTTGGCGCGGGCGATGGTGACGGCCCCGCTTTCGAGCGGCTGGCGCAGACTTTCGAGCACCGTGCGGGAGAATTCGGGCAATTCGTCGAGGAACAGGACGCCCAGGTGCGCGAGCGTCACCTCGCCCGGCTTGATACGGGTGCCGCCGCCCACCATCGCCGCCTGGGAAGCGTTGTGGTGGGGATCGCGGAACCGGCGCGCCCGCGTGATGCGGCCCCCGCGCAGCAGCCCGGCGACCGAGGCGATCATCGAGACTTCCAGCGTCTCGGCCGCATCCAGAGGCGGCAAGAGCCCGGGCATCCGTGCCGCCAGCATCGATTTTCCCGCCCCCGGCGGGCCGATCAGCAGCAGATTGTGGCCGCCCGCGGCGGCGATTTCCAGCGCCCGCTTGGCTGTCTCCTGGCCCTTGATATCGCGCAGGTCGGGCGCGCCGGCGCCTTCGGATAGCGGCGCCGGCTCGGGCGGGGTCAGGACCTGCGTCCCCTTGAAGTGATTGACGAGCGCCAGAAGATCGCGCGGCGCGAGGATTTCGACCTAGCCGGCCCACGCCGCCTCGCCGCCGGTGGTTGCCGGGCAGATCAGGCCGCGTTGGCGCGCCGCCGCATGGATCGCCGCCGGAAGGACGCCCGAGATCGGCGCCAGCCGGCCATCAAGCGCGAGTTCGCCAAGCACGGTGTAGCCCGCGACCTCGTCGCCCGGCAGCACCCCCATCGATACCAGCAGCGCCAGCGCGATCGGCAGATCGAAGTGGCTGCCTTCCTTGGTGACATCGGCCGGCGCGAGATTGACGGTGATGCGCTTGGGCGGCAGGGCGAGCCCGATGGCACCGAGGGCCGCGCGCACGCGTTCGCGCGATTCGCCGACCGCCTTGTCGGGCAGGCCCACCACGGTGAATGCGGGAAGGCCCGAGGCCATCTGCACCTGGACATCGACTTCGAGAACGTCGGCTCCCTGAAACGCAACGGTGGCAACCCGGGCAACCATGAGGGGAAAGTGGCACGGACCCGCCCGGCGGGTAAAGACGGAGATTTCATACCCGGAGGCGCCCGGCGGGGGCGGCAGCACAGGGAAGCGCACCGCGAACGGCGTTCGCTGCGTTGCGCCCGGCGTTCGCCGCCTAGGGATGCTCTTCGTAGTTGGCCGGGGTTGCGGATTTCGCTACGTCTTGAGCGCCCGCTGCGTAGGCGTCGAGTTCGATCACGTTGCGGTCGGGGTCGCGGATGAAAATTGCCGACATGGCGCCGAAGCGGAATTGACCGGTAATGGGAATCGCGTTGGCTTCGCAAAATTCGCGCGCGCCCGCCTCGGACTCGACCCGCAGCGCGACATGCGTGATGCCGGGAAATTTGTCGCTGCCGTCCATCAGGATGTTCTCGCCGGCGCCCTTGGTGGCGGGGCCGAGCAGGTTCAGCACCACGCCCGACTCGTGCCGCATGATGACGGGATGACCTTTTTCAAAGCCGGCGTCCGAGACAAGCACAGACCCGAGCACGGAATAAAACGAAATCGCCACGGCCTTGTCGCTGACGTGGGTGCCGACGTGATCGACGGCCTGAATCACTAACATGAGTGATCCCCGGTAATGGGTTGCGGGAAAGCATTCGTCCTTATGTCGTTTCCCCAATGCCATTGCCGGACCGGCAACGCCCCCTAGTAGTTGATTGAAATTGTAAGGCGCGCACCCTCAATTTCAACAACGAACGACGCTTCACCAAACGTGGGCGGTCCCAGCTTTACTTTCGCGTCGTTGGAAAATCCGAATCCCTCGCGCGGTATCCTCAAGAAGGTATCGAGATTGCTGTCATCATCTTCGTCATGATAGGCGATCATCGCGTACGTGTCGGGCTCAATACCCTCGAAGACGGCGATGGTTTCACCGGTTCGCGCCGGTACGGCAACCTCCATGGTCCAGCCGCCCATGGGAAACCGTTCCGGGTCGTCGAAAAGGACAAGGCGGATTGAGCCGTCTCCGTTTCTTACGTTTTGAACCGTGACGAATATTTCGGCCGCCTGCGGCACCCCGACCGTCAGGCAGAGGCCCAATAGCCCGGCGCCGAATGCCGTCGCTATTCGCCCCATCGCCATTCAACTGAGCCCGAGCGCCCGGCCTGCCATCGCCACCGCCACGACGATCAGCCCGAGGATCAGGTTGATCGCGAGGGTGCGGCGGATCCGGCCGATCGCGGCGTCCGCAACTGAAAAAGATACTGCATCGTCTGAACATGCCAGACCCCGGCAGTGCTGAAGAAACCGCCGAAATAGGTAGGTCGTGGTGAGGTAGCCCGTCACCGGCAGGACGATGATGGCGGCCCAGACCCACGCGAAGAACCGCGCAAACGTACGGCCCCAAAGTGCGGTGCGTGACGGTGGGTCGAGTTCACCGGCGGCGGGCCGCAACGCCATGTAGGCGAAGAACATTCCGCCCACCCAGATCACGGCGGCTAGCACATGCAACGTCATCAACAACGCGCTCATGGCGGCAACTCCTGCTGTCGTGGAAGATTTGGGTGGCGGGTCAGACCACACGCGCGCCGTGGCCGTCGGAATAGCGCGCTTCGATCGCGTCCCAGACGTCGGCTTCGAGGCAGGTGCCGTCGAAGCGGTTGACCTCCTGCAGGCCGGTCGGCGAGGTCACGTTGATCTCGGTCAGGTAATCGCCGATCACGTCGATGCCGACGAAGATAAGGCCGTAGTCCTTGAGCGCAGGCCCGATGGCCTCGCAGATTTCACGCTCGCGCGGGGTCAGCGTCGCTTTTTCGGGACGCCCGCCGACATGCATGTTGGAGCGTGATTCGCCCGGCGGCGGCACCCGGTTGATGGCGCCGGCCGGTTTGCCGTCGATCAGAATGATGCGCTTGTCGCCTTGTCGCACCTCCGGGAGGTAGCGCTGGATCACCACCGGCTCGCGGTAGATATCGGTGAACATTTCCAACAGCGCATTCAGGTTTTCATCGCCGGGCGTGATGTGAAAGACGCCCGCACCGCCGTTACCGTAAAGCGGCTTGACGATGATGTCGCGGTGTTCGGCGCGGAAGGATTTGATTTCGGCCGCATCCGAACTGATGAGCGTCGGCGGCATCACATCGGCGAAATGGGTGACGAACAGCTTTTCCGGTGCGTTGCGCACGTGAATCGGGTCGTTCACCACCAAGGTGTTGGGATGAATGTGTTCTAGCAGGTGCGTCGCGGTGATGTAGGCCATGTCGAACGGCGGGTCCTGACGCATCAGCACGATGTCCATGGTGGCGAGATCGATCGTTTCGGCCTCACCCAGGGTGAAGTGGTTGCCGGCCTCGCGCCGGACGGTCAACGCGCGGATGCGCGCAACCACACGCCCCTCGCGCAACGAAAGGTCACGCGGCAGATAGTGATAAAGCCCGTGCCCCCGCCGCTGCCCTTCGAGCGCCAGCGCAAAGGTCGAATCGGCGGCGATGTCGATTCCTTCCATCGGGTCCATCTGGATGGTGACGGCGAGGCTCATGGTCAGTTCCGCTGTTTCCTGAGGTGTTCCATCAACGCCGCTGCATCGTGGCGCTGGCTGTTGGTTTCGGCACGGTCAAAATACGCCTCGGCCGCGGCAAAAGCATCGTTGAGGTTGCCACGCCGTGCCTCGAGGTGGGCGAGTTCGCGCCACAATGACAGATACATCGGGGCGAATGACACCATGCGCCGCAGTATCTCGGCGCCGCGTGCAAGGTTTCCAGACTCCAGCGCGCGGGTTTTGAGGTTGTTCTGAAGCCGCATCAATACTTCGCGCTTTGTCACCGGTTCGTAGAATTCCGGTTTCAACTCCATGCGCCCGTCCGACATTCGGTGGAGAATTTCGCGCATGCCGTGGGTGTCGAGCGCCGCGCCGCCCTTAAAGGGATCGAGCACGGTGCGCGCGCCGCCGTCTTCGAGCCGGATCAGAAAATAGAACTGAAAGCTGAGGCCCGCCACCGGCCAGCCCACCGATTCGCCGGCATGAATGAACAAGATACCGAGCGCCACGGGCAGACCCTTGCGGCGGTCGATCACGCGCATGAGGTTCGCGTTCTGGGCGTCGTCGTAGGTCCGCGTATCGCCGGCGTAGCCGAACTCACCCGCAAGCACGGATTGCAGCGCCCCGGCGCAGCCCCCCGCTTCGGTGCGGCCCCCTGCTTCGGTTCGGCCAAGACTGTCCGTGATTTCTTCGAGGTGATCGCGATAGCGCGCCAGCCCGACGCCCGGCCGGTCGAGTGCCGCCAGCAGCAACGCCCCTTCACCGATGTCGATATCGTCCTCGTCCGCGCGGGCCAGGACCGCGATCCGGTCTTCGATTTCGGCCGCGTCCATGATTGCGCCGCCCGCGTCGTTCTCATCCTTAGCGGCGCGAGGTATCGTCCTTGATAACGACATAACTCACCACCCGCTGAACGCCGTTAATGGTACGCGCGTGGCCGGTAACGCGGTCGAGTTCAGTCTGCGACTGGGCGACCCCCATCAGGTAAATCACGCCGTTGACCGTTTCGAGAGTGTAGTTGATGGCCGAGATATCCTGATCCGTCAGCATCTTGAACCGAAGCTGGTTGGAAATGCCGACGTCCTTCAGGTAATCGGCGATGGTACCGCGCTCGCGGATCTCGATTTCGTTGTACACCTCGCGCACGCCATGAACCTGCCAGGTAATTCGCGCCACCTCGACCCGGTCGTCGGGGGTTCGAACATTGCCGGACAGCAGCACGCGGCCCTCGACCGATTCAACGCCGACGGCGCCGAACAGCGTATCGCTTTCGTCGAACAAACGATCCTTGATCTGAAACCGGATCGTGGCGTCGTCGACGGCATCGCCGATGGTCCGTTCCTGGGCGACCGCGACGCCCACCGTTGCCGCGCCGCCGATCACCACACCGCCACAACCCGTCAGCGCCAGAAGGGCCGCGGCGAGAAACGCAATGCCAAGGGTTTCGGGGCGAAACACGGTCATCGGGACTCTCCTTCGGTATCCGCGGCGGCAGGGGGCCGACACAAGAATCTAGCACAGGTTTCCGCACCGCAGGACAGACCAAACCGGGCGGCGGCTGCGTTCAGGAACCCTCTTGCCAGGCATCGACGATATGGCGTGGCAACCGGCGCGGCGCCAGTGCGATCACGTCGAACCGCAGGGTGCCGCCGGCGAGCCCCGGTTGCCGCCCAAGGAAGGCGCGTGCCGCGGCCCCGATTCGGGTGCGCTGGCGCGGGCCGACCGATTCGAGCGCCGCCGCAATGCTGTCGCGCGTCTTGACCTCGACAAAGACGAGGGTGCGCCCGCGCCGGGCGATTAAATCGATTTCGCCGGCCGAGCAGCGGAACCGGCGCGCCACGATGGCATACCCCTTGGCGCGCAGCAGCCACGACGCCCACGCCTCAGCACGGCGGCCGCGGGCCTCGACCTGGGTGCGGGCCTGATCGGGCAGCGAAGTCATGATTGGGCCCCAAGTTCCACCGCACGCGCATAGACGACGCGCCGGGGCTGGCCGGTTTCGGCGGCGACGCGGGCAGCGGCGCGGCTCGGCGAGAGGGTCTGAAGCGCCTCGCGCAGGAGCCGGTCAAGGTAGGCGGCGGATATCGTGGCGGTTTCGCCCGCCCCCGCGGCAACCACGATCACCACCTCGCCTTTTGCCGGATGGGCGCGGTAATGGGCCTCGAGGTCGGGCAAGGGGCCGCGGCGGACCTCTTCGAATTTCTTGGTGAGTTCGCGGCATACGGCCGCCTCGCGCGGGCCCAGGTGGGCCACCATCAGGCCGAGGGTCGCGGCCAGCCGGCGCGTCGATTCAAAAACCACCAAAGTCGCCGAAACCGCCCCGGCTTCGGTCAGGGCGCGCTTGCGGGCGCTGTCACGCGCGGGCAGGAATCCCAGGAACAGAAACCGGTAGGTGGCGATGCCCGCCACCGAGAGCGCCGCCGTCACCGCCGAGGCGCCCGGCACCGAATGAACGGGTATTCCGGCCTCGCGGGCGGCCGCCACCAGCTTGTAGCCCGGGTCCGAGATCAGCGGCATCCCGGCTTCGGACACCAGCGCCACAGTCTCGCCCTTTTTCAGTCGTTGAATGATCTTGGGTCGAACGGACGGGGCGTTGTGATCGTGATAGGGAATCATCGGAGCCTTGAGCCCGAACCGCGTCAACAACCGCGCCGTGGTTCGCGTATCTTCGGCGGCAATGACGTTCGCCTGCGCCAGAACCTCGCGGGCGCGCGGCGACAGATCGCCAAGGTTGCCGATCGGCGTTCCCGTCACATAAAGGCCGGGCGCCAATTTACTTGGTTCAAGCCCGTCATTAAGGTGGGCGCGGGCCGGATCCGTTGTGTAGCCCTTCCCAGAGGACGATCTGCTTGCGCGCCGTGCCGATCCCGATTTCTTCGACTGTGAAGCGCCATTTCGCATTGCTGTGGGTGCCGTTGGTTGCGCTCGTCCTGGCCGCTTGCGTCGAACCCGACCTAAGCACGCCGTTTCCGCCATTGCTAGGGGCAGCGGCGGCGCCGGAGACGGGCGAAGCGGCCGAGCCGGAGGCGGAAACCGTCCCCGAAGCGGAGGTCGCCGCGGTGGCCCCCGAGGCCGAGGAGGCGCCCGTGGCCGCCGGTATCTATCCCGATGTCGAGCCCGTTGGGCCCGACAATGCCGATGCCTTTTACGAACAAAGCCTTGTCACGGTGGCGCCGCCGCCGCCGCAATTGTCGGCACCCGAACCAGCGCAGCCGACGCCGGTAATGGTGGCCCTGCTGGTACCCCTGAGCGGCCGCGGCGCGAGCGTCGGTCGCGCGCTTCTCAACGCGGCGCAGATGGCCCTGTTCGATGTCGCGCCCGATCGGATGGCGCTGCACCCCAAAGACACTCAGGGCACGCCCGAGGGCGCAGCCCTGGCGATGGAAAGCGCATTGCAGGATGGCGCCCAACTGGTGTTGGGGCCACTGTTTTCCGGATCCGTCACGGGCGCCGCCAGTGTCGCGCGCGAACGTGGCGTCAACGTGATCGCATTTTCGAACGACCGCACCGTTGCCGGTGACGGCGTCTTTTTGATGGGGTTTATGCCTGAAGCGCAGGTCGAGCGAGTGGTGCGCTTTGCCGCCACGCAGGGCCTGACGCGGTTCGCCGGGCTGATTCCCGAAACGCCGTTCGGCCTCACGGTGGAAAACGCGCTGCAGCGTGCGGTGCGCGATGACGGCGGCATGATCGCGCGGGTCGAACGCTACCCGCCCGACGCCGAGGATTTTTTCGCACCGGTCCAGCGCCTTGCCGATTACGACCGCCGGCGCGGCGAATTACAGGGGATGCGCGCCGATCTCGAATCGCGCGGCGACGAAATCTCGCGCCGCACCCTCAAGCGCCTCGAAGGACTCGAGACGGTCGGCGAGGTCGGCTACGACGCCGTCGTCATCGCCGACGGCGGCACCCGCCTGCGGGCGATCGCGCCGCTCCTGCCGTTCTACGACATCGACCCCAACAAGGTGCGCTTCCTCGGTACGATTCTTTGGAGCGAACCCGGCATCGGCCGCGAGCCGGCGCTGGTCGGCGGCTGGTTCGCGGGGCCCGATCCGGCGGTGGGTGAATCGTTCCGTACCCGCTTCGAGGCGCTTCACGGTACGCCGCCACTGCGGATCGCGAGCCTCGCCTACGACGCGGTGGCGCTGGCCGCGGCACTGGTGCGCGGCCGCGAGGAACCCGACTATTCCGCCACGATGCTCACCAACACCGGCGGGTTCTCGGGCGTCGACGGAATATTCCGTTTCGGCGCCGACGGTATCGCTGAACGCGGTCTCGCGATATTGGAAATTCAGGAACGCGGTTTCGGTGTCGTCAGCCGGGCGCGCCGTTCGTTCACAGAACTGGTCAACTGAGCGCAGCCGAAACACGCACCGTCTCGGCCAGTTCCGCGATCACCCGGTTGAGCACCAGAGCGCCGGCGGGGGTGGCGCGCAATCCCTCCGCGTCCACGGCAATCATACCGCCAGCCCGTAGCGTCGCCACGGTATCCGGATCGAGCGCCCGCGCGAGTGCAATTCCGGTAACGTCTTCGAAGTCGGCGGCACGCACGCCGGCCGACAGCCGAAGGCCCATCAACAGCATTTCCTCGGCAATGTCCCGGGCCGCGAGAGTCGATTTCTCGGCGCGCCCGTGGCCCGCGGATTCGATCTGCGACAGCCAGCGTTCGGGACTTCGAATTTCGGCGGTCGCGGTGACGGAACCGCGGTGGTGAAGACGCCCGTGCGCGCTAGGCCCGACACCCGCGTAACCGCCATAACGCCAATAGGTCAGGTTGTGCCGGCTGGCTTCTTCGGGTCTGGCGAAGTTGGAAATCTCGTAGGCGTCAAAACCTGCCTCGGCGCATTGATCGTGAGTCTGCTCGAACAGTCGTGCCGATGTTTCGTCGTCGGGCAGAACCAGATCGCCGCGGCGGTGGGCTTCGTGGAATCGCGTGCCGGGTTCGAGGTTAAGCTGATAAAGCGACAAGTGCCCACCTCGGGCCAGGTCCAGCGCCAGCGCCAGTTCGCGGCGCCATGAATCGGGCGCCTGACCGGGGCGCGCATAAATCAAGTCGAAGGAGGTGCGATCGAACACGGCTTGCGCGGCCTTTAGGGCGGCCAGCGCCTCGGCACGGGAATGAATGCGGCCGAGAAACGCAAGCGCCGCATCATCGAGCGCCTGGATGCCCAGCGACAACCGGTTAACGCCGGCGGCGCGGAAGGCGCGGAAATTTTCCGCCTCGGCCGAGTTGGGGTTGGCTTCGAGGGTGATCTCGACCCCCGGCGCGAACCCGAATGCGCGCGCGGCCGTTGCCAGGACCGCCGCCACCGTTTCCGGGCTCATGCGCGACGGTGTTCCGCCGCCGAAGAACACGCTGGTAAGCGGCCCTGTGCCGGACTCGGCGGCCGCGCCTTCGACCGAGGCAACCAGAGCCGCCCGCCAGCGCCCCTCCTCGATCGAATCGCGGACGTGGCTGTTGAAGTCGCAGTACGGACACTTCGAGGCGCAGAACGGCCAGTGCACGTAAAGGCCGAAGCCGCGCGGGTGCGGTTCAGCCGTCTGCCGATCCAAAGCAGGCGGCGGCAAGGTTCCGGAACGCATTGGTGCGGTGGCTGATCGCATGTTTCTTTGCCGGCTCCATCTCGCTGAAGGTGAGGTCGTATCCGTCGGGGACAAACATCGGGTCGTAGCCGAACCCCTTGTCGCCCCGGGGCGGCCATACCAGTGTGCCATAGGCGCCCCCCTCGAAGGTTTCGCAATGGCCGTCGGGCCAGCATAGCGCCATCACGGCGACGAATTGGGCATGCCGGTCGGCGTCGCGCCCGAGTTCCTTTTGCACCCGGTCCATGGCAATGGTGAAGTCGCGCGCACGCCCCGCCCAGCGCGCCGAATAGATTCCGGGGGCCCCGCCGAGGGCCGGCACGTTGAGGCCGGAATCATCGGCTAGCGCCGCCAGTCCCGAGGCCTTCGCCGCCGCCCGCGCCTTCAGCAGCGCGTTGGCGACGAACGTCTTGCCGGTTTCCTCGGGTTCTTCAAGTCCGATATCCGAAGCCGCCACCACTTGGACCGCAAACTTCGAAAGCAGCTCGTTGATTTCCCTGACCTTGCCCGGATTGTGGCTCGCCACCACCAGCCGGGATTCGCGGAATTGCCGCGCCATCAGCGCCGCGGCCTGAGGCCCAGCGCCTTCTGCTGGTGCTTGGCGAGGTTGGCGATGCCGGCCTTGGCGAGTTTCATCATCGCCCGGAACTGGGTTTCCGAGAACGGGCGCTGTTCTGCGGTGCCCTGGATTTCGACGATGCCCCCGTTTCCGGTCAGCACGAAGTTGGCGTCGGCCTGGGCCGAGGAATCCTCGTCATAGTCGAGATCGAGCACGGCCCTGCCGTCATAGATGCCGCACGACACCGCCGCCACCTGATCGTCGAGCGGAATCTCCTCGAGCAGTCCCGTCTCGACCAGCCGCCCCAGCGCCAGGTGCAGCGCGACATAGGCGCCGGTGATGGCGGCGGTGCGGGTGCCGCCGTCGGCCTGAAGCACGTCGCAGTCGAGCCGGACCTGGCGCTCGCCGAGCGCTTCGAGGTCGGTGACGGCGCGCAAACTGCGCCCGATCAGGCGCTGGATTTCCTGGGTGCGGCCACTCTGGCGCCCGCGGGCGGCCTCGCGGTCGGTGCGGGTGTGAGTCGAGCGCGGCAGCATGCCGTATTCCGCCGTCACCCAGCCCCGGCCCGATTTGCGCAGGAACGGCGGTACGCGCTCTTCGACGCTGGCGGTACACAGTACGTGGGTTTCGCCGAAGCGGGCGAGGCACGACCCTTCGGCGTACTTGGCGACGTTGGGTTCGAGAACGATCTTGCGCAGCTGATCGGCGCGGCGGCCGGAAGGGCGGTGGGCGCGTTTATTCCGCGCGGGCTTCGGCTTGGTCATGGCGTCTTCACGTTGTGGGGTTCCCGGGTTCTAGCCTCGCCACGCGCTCTCGTCCACCGCAACCGCCCAAAAAGACCGGATCTCGCCCTTGGCGCGCGTTGACGGAGCCAGGGACCGTCACTAGATTCAAAATGCGAATCGAGTCCCCTTTTTACTCCGGATGGCGGGAACTTCGCCCCCCGAATGCAATGATTCAGGAACTGAACGAGCGCTCGCGCGAGATACTCCGGCTACTGGTCGAGGCGTATGTCGAGACCGGCGAGCCAGTCGGATCGCAGCGCCTCGCGCAGCGGCTTGACATGCGCCTGTCTCCGGCGTCGATCCGCAACGTGATGGCCGAATTACAGGCTACCGGCCTTTTGTATTCGCCGCACACCTCGGCCGGCCGTGTCCCGACCCCCAACGGGCTCAAGTTTTTCATCGACGGTTTGCTCGAAGTCGGCGACCTCAGCGCAGAGGAACGCGATCGGGTCGAGGCCCATTGCGCCGGCCAGGGCCGCAACGTCGAGGAACTGCTGACCGAGGCCATCGAGGGCCTGTCGGGCCTGTCGCGATGCGCGGGCCTGGTGGTCGCGCCCAAGGAGGACCAGCGCCTGCGCCATGTCGAATTCGTCGACCTGTCGCGCGAACGGGTCCTTGTGATTATCGTCACCGACGACGGCCGGGTCGAGAACCGCGTCATCGAGGGACAGGCGGGCTGGACCCAGTCGGCGCTTGTCGAGGCCACGAACTACATCAACAGCCACATCGCCGGGCGCACGCTGGCCGAGTTGCACCAGGAGACATTCGCCGAGGAACAGCGCCACCGGGCTGAACTCGACAGCCTGACGGCGCGGGTGATCGAAACCGGGCTGGCGACCTGGTCGGGCGATGAAGACCGTTCGACGCTGATCGTTCGAGGCCGTGCGAACCTGCTTGAGGACGTGAGTGCGGTCGAAGACCTCGAACGCATCCGTGGGCTGTTCAGCACGCTGGAAACAAAAAAGGGCCTGCGGCAGCTTCTCGAACTGACCCGCGAGGCCGAGGGTGTGCGCATCTATATTGGGGCCGAAGAGGACGCCTTCAGCCTCGCCGGGTGTTCGGTTATCGTCGCACCCTATATGGACAGGCGCGAGCGCATCATCGGCGCCATCGGTGTAATCGGCCCGACCCGGCTCGATTATGCCCGCATCGTTCCGCTGGTGGATTATACAGCCAAGGTGGTCGGCCGCCTGATCGGGTGAGGGCCCGAACACACCCCGCCGAAAAGCGTAAAAGGACGAGCATGACTTCAGGCAAAGCCTCTGAAACCGAAACACCTCAGGCCGAAGGCGTGGTGCCGACGCCCCTGGCATCCGAAATCGAACCGGAAGGCGAGGCCGCAGCGGAGGAACCTTCCGGCCCGGCCGCCGCCGGGGGCGCTGAACCGGGAACCGCGGCGCCCGGAACCGAGGCGCCCGGAACCGAGGCGCTTGAAGCTGTGGCGCCGGTCGAGCCCACGCCCGAAAAACAGATCACCGATCTCAAGGATCAACTGCTGCGGGCGATGGCGGAAACGGAAAACATCCGCAAGCGGTCGCGGCGTGACGTCGAAGAGACGTCCAAATACGGGATTTCAAGTTTTGCGCGCGATGTGCTGACGATTGGCGATAATCTTGCGCGGGCGCTCGAAAGCGTGCCCGTGGAAGCGCGCGAAAACAACACCGAACTGGGAACGCTTCTGGAAGGCGTGGAGCTGACGCAGCGCGAGTTTCTGACACTGATCGAACGTCACGGTATCAAGCGCATCGATCCGATAGGCGAACGATTTGACCACAATTTTCATCAGGCAGTGTTCGAGATCGAAGACCCGGACAACGATCCCGGCACGGTAGTGCAGGTAATTCAGTCCGGATACGTCATCTCCGGCCGGTTGCTGCGGGCGGCGATGGTGGGACTGGCAAAAAAGCCGGGTGGCGGCGGGAACGAACCGGCCGAATCCTCCGGTGCGCTAGGCGGCGTCGATACCAAAGTCTGAGATGCGGGCGCTGGGCGCAGCGGATTGCTGGCCGGCGCGCAAGGTTGGCGCCAGGGTTTAGTGTGCCGCCGCCACGGGTGCGGGCGGAACCAGCGCCGCGGCGGTGGGGTCGTGGCGAGCGTGCCCGGCGCGGCCGCGCGCCCGGTTCGACACGGCATAACAGTAGGCGCATCCGTGCGGACAGGTATCGTAGTCGCCGATGTCGCGCGCGGCATGGCAGAGACAGCCCGGCCGATTGCCCTTGACCGGCGCGGTGATCGCGCGCCCCGCCACATCGGAAAGACGGTCCGCATCGATGCAGCGCGCCGGGCCGTGCGCCACCGCCACAATGTCCGCCTGGGAGCACACTGTGAGGCGCAGGCCGTAATCGCCGGCAAGGACCGCGAGGCGCGCCACCAAGTCGGTTTTGTCGGCAAGGAGCGGATCTATCCAGGAAAACCCGTCCTTCAGGGCATCCAGATTGCGCGCCGTCTTGCGGTAAACATGGGCGAAAGACACCACCACCTCGTCGCTGGCCCCACCGAGAGCGCGGGCGATGGCGGCGAAGTTCCCGGCGTGAAACGAGACCGGCGTATCGGAGGAAATCAGCACCGGATCGTAGCGCCATACCACGGCCCGCGGGCCCCAGCGGCGGGCCAGCGCCCGGACCGCCTCGATCATCGCCTCGGTCCTGGGCACCGAGGGCTCCAGCCGCCGCCCGTAGCCGGTAATCGAATACTGCACCGTGAACGGGAAGCCGCGCGCCGCAACCTCATCGAGGGCGTCCGAAAACGGCACCGCATTGCGCGTCCAGAACACGAAACCGTCCACCGAGCCGGGCGTCAAGGGCAAGTCATAGACCTGACCGCCGTAAGGGTTGCGCATTCGGCATGATCCGGCCGCCAGGCGGGCCCGGAACCAGCGCCCGTAAAAGGCCGGGATGTCGGTCTTGTAGGAAGCAGAGACGATCATCGGCGGGTTCCAGCCCTCGCACGGCCCGCCCCGGACCCGGCCAGGAACAGACCCGGATGACCCGGGGCCGCCCCTTCATCACCATTTCCGCGGTCGGACGCTTGCAGCGGCGAAATCACCCCCCTATATAACCCGCATCAAACAAGGACGTATCCCGTCAAGGGGATGCGTGCAGCGCCAATGCGGGCTGCGCGCGATCTGCCGTGGAAAAAGAGGAAAAAATGGCCAAAGTCATCGGTATCGATCTCGGGACGACAAATTCATGCGTCGCCATCATGGACGGGCGCGACCCCAAAGTTATTGAAAACTCCGAGGGGGCGCGGACCACGCCGTCGATGGTCGCCTTCACTGAAGCGGGCGAGCGCCTGGTCGGCCAGTTGGCCAAACGCCAGGCCGTCACCAACCCGGAAAACACCCTTTTCGCCATCAAACGCCTGATCGGCCGCCCCTTCGACGACCCCACTACCGAAAAAGACAAGGGCATGGTGCCCTACCAGATCGTCAAGGCCGACAATGGCGATGCCTGGGTGCAAGCGGGCGGCGACAAATATTCCCCGAGCCAGATTTCCGCCTTCATCCTGCAAAAGATGAGAGAAACCGCCGAATCCTATCTCGGCGAGCCGGTGGCCCAGGCGGTCATTACCGTGCCGGCCTACTTCAACGACGCCCAGCGACAGGCCACCAAGGACGCCGGCAAGATCGCCGGCCTCGAGGTCCTGCGCATTATCAACGAACCGACCGCCGCCTCGCTCGCCTACGGACTCGACAAGCACGAGGGCCAGACCATCGCCATATACGATCTTGGCGGCGGCACCTTCGATGTATCGATTCTGGAAATCGGTGACGGGGTGTTCGAGGTCAAATCGACCAACGGCGATACCTTCCTCGGCGGCGAAGATTTCGATATGCGTCTGGTCGATTACCTCGCCGACGAATTCAAGAAAGAGCAGGGCATCGATCTGCGCGGCGACAACATGGCGCTGCAGCGCCTCAAAGAGGCGGCCGAAAAGGCCAAGATCGAACTGTCCAGCACCGCCCAGACCGAGGTCAACCTGCCCTTCATTACCGCCGACGCGGCGGGGCCGAAGCATCTCACCATGAAACTCACCCGCGCCAAGCTGGAAGCGCTGGTCGAAGACCTGGTGCAGCGCACCGTCACGCCGTGCAAGAAGGCACTCGAGGACGCGGGCCTGTCGGCGGGCGAAATCGGCGAGGTGATTCTCGTCGGCGGCATGACTCGCATGCCCATGATCGTCGAAACGGTGAAAAACTTCTTCGGCCGTGAACCCCACAAGGGCGTTAATCCCGACGAAGTGGTGGCAATGGGTGCCGCTATTCAGGCGGGCGTGCTCCAGGGCGACGTGAAAGACGTCCTGCTGCTGGATGTGACGCCGCTGTCGCTCGGCATCGAGACGCTCGGCGGCGTTTTCACCCGCCTGATCGACCGCAACACCACCATCCCGACCAAAAAGTCACAGGTTTTCTCGACCGCCGAGGACAGTCAGTCGGCGGTGACCATCCGGGTTTCGCAGGGCGAACGCGAGATGTCGAGTGACAATAAGCTGCTCGGCCAGTTCGATCTGGTCGGCATTCCGCCGGCGCCGCGCGGGATTCCGCAGGTCGAAGTGACCTTCGACATCGACGCCAACGGCCTTGTCCAGGTGTCAGCCAAAGACAAAGGCACCGGCAAGGAGCAGCAGATCCGGATTCAAGCCTCGGGCGGTCTCGACGATGCCGAGATCGAGCGCATGGTCAAGGAAGCCGAAACCAACGCCGAAGAGGACAAGAAACGGCGCGAACTGGTCGAGGCGCAGAATCACGCCGACGCCCTGGTCCACAGCACCGACAAGATGCTCAAGGAATACGGCGACAAGGTCGGCGCCGACGAACGCGAGGCAATCGAAAAGGACGTCGAGGCGCTGCGCACGGCAAAGGACGCCGAAGACATCGACGAGATCAAGCGCCTGATCGAAGCCCTGACCCAGTCGTCCATGAAACTGGGCGAGGCGGTCTACAAAGCCCAGGCCGAGGAAGCCGCGCCGCAAGCCGACATGGGCGGGGACGACGACGGCGGGTCCGGGCCCGAGTCCGGGGCTGAGCCCGGGGGCGGCGACGAAGGCGTGGTCGATGCCGACTTCGAGGAAGTCGACGACGACCAGAAGAAGGACACGGCCTAGGCGCCGGTCACCGCTAATTCCGGGATGCCGCCCTGGCGGCGGCGTGAACCGCCTTCAGGGCGGTCGCATGCGGGACAGGCGTTTTAGAGTAGGGCGACGGGGCAATGGCCAAGCGGGATTTTTACGAGCTCTTGGGGGTGGGTCGGACGGCCGACCGCGAAGAACTCAAAAAGGCCTACCGCAAACTGGCGATGCAATACCATCCGGACCGTAACCCGGATAACCCCAGCGCCGAAGCCCACTTCAAGGAGCTGTCCGAAGCCTACGACGTGCTGTCGGACGAGCAAAAGCGCACCGCCTACGACCAGTTCGGTCACGAGGCCTTTGAGGGCGGCGGGCAACGGCCGGGCGGCTTCGATTTCTCGTCGTCGTTTTCCGACATCTTCGACGACCTGTTCGGCGATTTCAAGGGCGGCGAGCGCGCGACCCGCAGCAACGCCCGCGGCGCTGATCTGCGCTTTAATCTCGACATCACACTGGAAGACGCCTTCCACGGAAAAAAGGCGACGGTGCGGGTGCCGACCTCGGTCGCCTGCGAGTCGTGCAGTGGCACCGGCGCGGAAAAAGATTCGAACCCGATCACCTGCCCGTCGTGCCGGGGGCAGGGCAAGGTGCGCGCCCAGCAGGGTTTTTTCACTGTCGAGCGTACCTGCCCCACCTGCCAGGGCGCCGGCCGGGTGATCGAAAACCCGTGCCGGGTGTGCGCCGGAACCGGCCGGGTGCAAAAGGAAAAGACGCTGTCGGTGACGATCCCGGCCGGCGTCGAGGACGGAACCCGCATCCGGCTGACGAACGAAGGTGCCGCCGGTCTGCGCGGCGGCCCGCCGGGCGATCTCTATATTTTTCTGTCGGTGGCGCCGCACGGCATCTTCGAGCGCGAAGGCACGAATATTTTTTGCCGCATCCCGATCCCGATGACGACGGCGGCGCTCGGCGGCGCGATCGAGGTGCCGACGCTCGACGGCGGGCGGGCGCGGGTCACCATTCCCGGCGGCACCCAGTCGGGCAAACAGTTCCGCCTGCGCGGCAAGGGGATGCCGACGGTGCACTCAAGCTCGACCGGCGATCTCTATATCCAGACCGTGATCGAAACCCCGGTCAACCTGACCAAGCGCCAGAAAGAACTGTTGCGCGAATTCAAAACCGAAGGCAGCGCTAAAACCAGCCCCGAGTCCGAGGGCTTCTTCACCAAGGTCAAAGAACTGTGGGACGATTTGAGGGACTAGAGCTTTTCCCGTTCGCATACGCTCACGCGAAAAGCTCTATCCCTTTGACATAGAACGCAAATCGTCGTCGCCGGCGATTCCACCGGTTCGGGATTTGCGCTAACGGTTCCTTGACGCCGGCGGTTCGGGCACGCCCCTACCAGGCGATCGGGCGCCGGGCACGAAAGAATTTGCCGGTGTGGCGCGCCGGTGCCTCGGCCGCGAGCCAGACGATGGTGTCGGCCCCTTCTTCAACCGAAAGATCGGCGTTGCGCCCGCCCATGTCGGTCCGGACCCAGCCCGGACACACGGCATTAACGCTTAATTCCCGGAATTCGTCCGCGAGCATCACGGTGAGGGCGTTCAAGGCCGCCTTCGACACCCGGTAGGCGGGAATGGTCCGGTCCAGGACTCGAAATCCGCCCGCGCCCGAGGAGACGTTGACGATGCGCCCGCCTTTGGGCATCAGCGGCGCAACCGCCTGCGTGAGCGCGAGCGGCCCCAGCATGTTGGTTTCGAGCGTGCGCATCAGGACATCGCGCTTGACCTCGCCGACGGTGGCGCGATCGATCACGATGCCGGCGTTGTTGACCAGCACGGCGACGGGCGTGCCTTCGCGTCTGAGGCTGCGTGCAAAGTCGCGGATCGAGGCCCGGTCGGCCATATCGAGGCGGTGAAAGTCGGCGTCGATGCCATCGCGGCGAAGGGCCCGGGCGGCCGCCGTTCCATGCGATTTCGTCCGCGCCGCAACGATGACGTGAAATCCTTTCATTCCCAGTTGCCGGGCGGTCTCAAAGCCGAGGCCCCGGTTGGCGCCGGTGACGATTGCTGTCTTTGGCGCTGTCTTTGGCACCGTCTTCGCGGCCGCCGTTCGAGTCTTCCTGGGCGCCGGGTTTCGCTTGCGCTGCATTGCTGCCTCCCGATGGGTAGGGTATTCGTGAAGTCTGGAGACTTGTGATTTAATTCCGCCGCAACTTCATCCTGCGTGCAAGCCGATATTTCGGGTGCAGGCAAAAGCAGAACGGTTTGGGGTCCATTACCATGGCGACACTGAAGATAGGAATTGCCGGCGCCGCGGGCCGCATGGGTCGGGCGCTGGTGCGGCAGGTTGCGGCAACCCAGGGGTGCGCGGTAACGGCGGCATCCGAGGCCCCCGGCAGCGACGCCTATGGTGCCGATCCGGCGGTTCTGGCGGGGCTTGGCGGGATCAACGTCCGCATTTCCGACAGCGCCAAGGAACTGATGGCCGGGGCGGAGGTCGTGCTGGATTTTACGTCGCCCGAGGGCAGCGCCTATAACGCCACTCTGGCCGCCGAAACCGGGACGCGCATGGTGATCGGCACCACCGGTCTCGACGCTGACACAGAGACCGCGCTGCATGAGGCGGCAAAGAAAACCGCTATCGTCTATGGCGCCAACATGAGCATCGGCGTCAACGTGCTGTTGCAGGTAACCGAGCAGGTCGCCGCCATACTCGATGAAGAGTACGACATCGAGATTTCCGAGATGCACCACCGGCACAAGGTCGATGCCCCGTCGGGAACCGCGCTCGCCTTCGGCCGGGCGGCAGCAAAGGGCCGGGGTGTCGATCTCGATGCAGTGGCGCAGCGCAGCCGCGACGGCGTCACCGGCGAGCGCCGGGCGGGCGACATCGGCTTTGCGGTATTGCGCGGCGGCAGCGTCGTCGGCGAACACTCGGTGATCTTCGCCGCCGAGGCGGAACGGGTGATCTTGTCCCACAAGGCCGCCGACAACGCCCTGTTCGCCGCCGGCGCGGTGCGCGCGGCACTTTGGATCGCCGACAAGCCGCCCGGCCTCTACGGCATGAAGGATGTGCTCGGGCTCTAGAAAGCCCGCGACTTGAGTCTTGCGGCCGGCCCCGGCTGTCAGAGACAGAGCCCGCCGCCGCCCGGCACGATGATCGACGCGGGGCTTTCATAAGAAAACGCCCTCAGCTTCCAGGTCGCGCGCGCGCGAATCGGTTCACGGAAAAAGCCCGGCGTAGCCCGCCCCATGGCCGCGACGGGGCTTTCAAAAAAAGCCCGCGACTTCGGTCCTGCGGCCTGTCTCCGACGGTCGGAGACAAAGCCCACTGCTGCCGGGCCCATGGCGGCCCCAAAGCCCGGCCTCAGGCGGCGGCGCGGTTGGCCTCGGCCTGGGCCGCCTCCCAGCCCAGCATCGCCATTTTGCGCGCCGGCCCCCAGCGGTAGCGGTGAACCGCCCCCGATTTTCGGATCACCCGGTGGCACGGGATCAGCCAGGAAATCGAATTGGCCGCCACCGCGCCGCCGACCGCACGCGCGCCCGCCGGCGTGCCGAGGCGTTGCGCCAGGTCGAGATAGGAAATCACCCGCCCGGGCGGTATCCGCAACAGCGCCTCCCATACCTTGATTTGAAAGTTGGTTCCCTTGAGCAGAAGGGTGAGCGGCCGGGTGGATCGTTTCGCCGGATCGAAAATTCGCGTCAGCACTTCAGCCGCAACGCCCGGCTGCTCGGCAAAATTGGCGGCGCGCCAGTCGGCGGAGAGTTCGGCAAATGCCGCCGCCCGCGGCGCCGCGCCCGAGCCGTCGACGAAGCCGAGCCCGCACACCCCGTGCGCCGTCGTCATCACCAGACATTCGCCGAACGGACTGGGCCCGAAGCCGTAGGCGATGTCGAGATTGCGCGCCCGCGCCTTGTATTCGCCCGGCGTCATCGCCTCGCACGCCATGAACAGGTCGTGCAGCCGGCCCGGTCCCGAGAGGCCCGCCTCGAAGGCGGCGTCGAGCACGCTTTGCGATTGGGCGAGCGCGTCCTTGGCGCGTTCGAGCGCCAGATACTGCTGAAATCGCTTGGGCGAGATTCCGGCCCAGCGCCGGAACACGCGCTGGAAATGATGCGGGCTGAGGCCGACCGCCGCCGCCAGTTCGCCAAGCGCGACCGGTTCGGGAAACCGCGCCTCGATCAGGGCGAGCGCCGCGCCCATCCGGTCGTAATCCTGCAAGTCCGGTCCCATGGCCGAAATCATAGCCGTAAATCCTTGCGCCAGAAGGGCCGTACTTCCTCGCGCTCGGCCTCAGCCAAATCGAGCCCGATGTCATGCATCATGTGGTTGTTGAATTTTTGCAGTGCGCGCCGGGTCCGGACGGCCCGCGCCATGATCCGAACGACGCCGGCGAGGGCCGAAACGGCCTTGAGGAGAGGTCCAGCCATGGTCCCAGCGTACCTAGGCCTGACCCCGGCGCCCACCCGGTTCTTGCGGCCGTAAGGCAAAAAATCCGGCGGGCGGCGCTAATAGAAAACCTGCATCGAAGATTTGCGGCGGCCGATTCGTTGCCGGGCGGCAGGCGCGGGCGGTCTTCCATAAGCCGCGCTCCGCCCAACCGGGGGTCGTGCACAACGGCCGCCCCGTCCGGTGGAACGCTTTTTCGCTTGCGGGCAAGGCCCGACCCTTTACCCTCGCGGCCATGAAAAAAGCCGCCGTCGAAAAATTCTTTAGCCGCCTCGCAGCGGATAATCCCGACCCGCGCACGGAACTTTCCTACGCCAATCCGTTCACCCTGCTGGTGGCGGTGGTGCTGTCGGCGCAGGCAACCGACACCAGCGTCAACAAGGCAACGCCCGCCCTGTTCGCCGCCGCCGAAACGCCGCACGAAATGGTTCGCCTCGGCGAATCAAAGGTGCGCGATTTCATCAAGACGATCGGATTGTACAATTCAAAGGCCAAGAACATCGTCGGCCTTTCGAAGGCGCTGATCGAACGTAACGGCGGCCAGGTGCCCGCCGACCGCGAGGCTCTCGAGGCGTTGCCGGGAGTCGGGCGCAAGACCGCGAACGTGGTTCTCAACGTCGTCTTCGGCCAGCCCACCATCGCCGTCGACACCCATATCTTCCGGGTCGGGAACCGCACCGGCCTTGCCGCGGGCAAGACGCCGCTTGCCGTCGAACGGGCGCTGGAAAAATCGGTCCCCGAAAAATGGAAGATGCTCGCCCATCACTGGCTGATCCTGCACGGGCGTTACGTTTGCAAAGCGCGAAAGCCGGACTGCCCGAACTGCAAAGTTCGCGACCTGTGCGCCTACAAGGCAAAGACGACGCTTTGAGAAGAGACGGGTGTCTGAACGAGGACGCCGGCCAGAGCGAGGACGGCGGCGTGCACGTGATGCCGCCCGCCCCTAGAGCAATATCCGCAGGGATTGAACCGGCGCGGTTCAAGCCCTTCGGGTAAAATTGCTCTAGTTTTTGAGAAGTTAGAGCAGCTTTATCCGTTCAGTAATCGCCGAAGGCGATTCCACCTGAACGGATGCTGCTCTATGGGACCGCGCGCCGCGCCAAATTCGGCGACGCGCCCAGCAGCGATGCGACGCACCCCTGCGCGGCGATGATGTTGCCGCCGCGGTCGCGGGCTTCGAAATGGCGGACCCGGTAGTCCATGGCTTCGTCGCCATACAAATAAAGATGCACCACGCACGACTCGGCCTTGAAAAGCCATACCTCGGCCGGCGGTTCGGCGCGCAGGAGATTTGGATTCCCGAGCAGCGTTGCAACTTCGGCGCGGCCGAGACCGATCAGTGTATCGGGATCAAACGGCGGCGGCGGTTCGGCCACGCGCGCCACTTCGGTGTCGGGCGTCGTGTTGGGCGTCGCGGCAGCGAGGGCGGCTGGGGCAGCGGCGGGGCGGACCCCCGTATCGGCGCGTTGCGGCGTGCGCCGCTCGGTCGATGCGCGCCCGGTTTCGGCCTCGGCGATCAGCGGCTCGGACGGCTGCGCCACGGTGGCGGTGGCGGGCGCGGGCGGGGCGGCGGCAAGCGCCGTTTGCGCCGCCGGTTCGGCAGGCGCGAGCACCGGCGCGGCGGTCTCGACGGCGCAGCCCGAAAGTGCGATCAGCGCCGCCGTCAGCAAAACCGCGCGTGTGTCTTTCGTTAGCCCGGCTGCAATGCGGCGCGTACGCGTGGCAATCCCTTGAAAATATGAGTCATGGCGGCCGCCGCGACGAGCGGCACAAAAAGATTCACGACCGGAATCGTGAAAAGAAATGCAATCAGAATTCCCGCCGGAAGCAACCGCCACTTATAGGATTTCCTCAGGTCGCGCGCCGTCTTTTCATCCATGTGCCGGTGCGCTATGAGCTCGAAATATTCCCGGCTCAGAAGATAGCCATTCAACCCATAGAAAACAAAGAGATTTAAGGGTGGCAGAAACATTCCGAGGATGTACGCGGGAAGCGCCAGCACGTTGAGGGCCACCAGGACAACGATAAACTTGAGGCCCGTTGTCAGGGCAGGGAATAACGGCATCGACCGTCCGGGTGGATCGGCCGGGTAGTGGTTCTGTTCCACTGCTTCGGCGATTTCCTCGACGAAGATGCCGATGAAGATGGACGCGACCCAGGGAAACAGAAAGAGCGCGATGACGCCGGCAAGCAGATTGAAGGCGATCCCGCCTACGAACTCGGCCATCGCCTGGGCGGAGATCAGTTGCCATCCGAATATCGAGATGCCGCCGATCTGCAGCAGCAGCCAGCCGACCGCGATTGCCAGCAATACGAACACGACGGCCGACAGCAACGCCGAACGAATCACCACCCGGCGGAAGGCCGGGTCGGGCAATTGGCGGAAGGCTTTGGCGAAGGCGGCAAGCACGGATAATTCCTGTTCCCTTACATAAGCGATGCGGAGCGATTGTTCCAGTTGTGCGCGCACCCGCGGCGCCTATACTGCCGCCCCGACCGATTCCGGCCGGAGAGGAGCAGCAATGGGCGAAGGCCTTCTCGACGTCGTCACCATTGGCAACGCGATTGTCGATGTCATCAGCCACGCCGAACCCGAATTCCTGATCAGACACGAGCTGCCGGCAGGGTCGATGACGTTGATCGATGCCCTCCAGGCGGAATCGCTGTACGACGCCATGGGCCCCGGGGTGGAAGTATCGGGCGGATCGGCCGCCAACACGGCCGCCGGGATCGCCTCACTCGGGGGGTCGGCGGCCTATGTCGGCAAGGTGCGGGACGACGAACTGGGGCGCATTTTCACCCACGACCTGCGTGCCGCCGGAGTCGAGTTTACGGTTGCCGCAGCCGACGACGGGCCATCCACGGCACGCTGCCTGGTGCTGGTGACGCCCGACGCGCAGCGCACCATGGCGACCTATCTCGGCGCCTGCGTCGAACTTTCGCCCGACGACGTCATGCCGGAAACCATTGCGCGGGCGCAGGTTACCTACCTCGAAGGCTATCTGTGGGATCCGCCCCTCGCCAAAGAGGCTTTCCGCAAGGCGATCAAGATCGCCCACGACGCCGGCCGGAAAACGGCGCTGACGCTGTCCGACAGTTTCTGCGTCGATCGTTATCGCGAAGAATTCCTCGAACTTCTCGAAGGCCACATCGACATCCTTTTTGCCAACGAAGATGAGATCAAATCGCTCTATCAGGTCGAACAGTTCGACGACGCCTTGCAGAAAGTGCGGCACCATTGCGAGGTGACCGCGCTCACCCGTAGCGAATTGGGATCGGTGGTGATTCGCGGCGACGAAGTGCACGTCATCGATACCGTGACTTTGAGCCCGTTGGTCGATACCACCGGCGCCGGCGACCTCTATGCCGCAGGATTTCTCCACGGCTTCACCAGAGGCGATGAACTGGCGCGCTGCGGCCAGCTCGGCTCGTTGGCGGCGGCCGAGATCATCGGGCATTTTGGCGCCCGGCCCGAAGCGTCTTTGCATTCGCTGGCCGAAACTCACCTGAGGTAAGCCGGGTTTGATTGCCCGGCACGGGACCGGGGCCGGGGAGCCTCAGTCCGCGGCGTCCGCTGAGGCCGGGCGCGGGCCATCGCGGCCGCGCAACTCGATTGCGAGCACGCCCGCCAACACAAGGCCGGCGCCCACAAGCTGCACCCACGTCATCACCTCGCCGAGCGTAAAATGGGCAAGCACCAGCGTCACCGGCGGCCCGACGGTGTAGATTAGCGCGGCCCGCGGTGCGCCGATGCGGTGGATGCCCTCTGCCAGCAGAAAAAACGGCAGCACCGTAATGAATACCGCCATCACCGCCAGCATCGCCCAGCCGTCGAGGCCGAACGACAGCACTCCCGGCGGCGCGGCTGTCAGGAAATAGACCGTCAACCCGGCCGCCGCCCCGGTCATGGCATAAGTGGTAAACCGCACACTGCCGGTATTCCGACTGGCCTGCTGGTTCACCATCATATAGGCGGCAAACGTGATCGCGGCGACGATTGCGAGCGCCGCGCCGAGAAGGTTTTCGCGCAACAGATCGGCATCGAACCCGCCCATCGCCAGAAAGATACCGCCATAGGTCAGCACCAGCGCGAGAATCTGTGAACCCGGCGGAATCCGCCGCCGGCGCACGGCGTCGGCCAGCACCACCATCGCCGGAAAGCTGTAAACCAGGATCCGTTCGAGTCCGGCATCGATCCGGCGCAAGGCCTCGAAATCGGCGATTGCGCCCCCGCAATAGGTCAGAAAACCGACACCGAGGCAGACGAGCAGCGGCCCGCGGTCGATCCGCAAGGTCCCGATCAAGCCGAGTTTCCACACCGCGAAGGCCCAGAACAGCGGCAGCGCAATGGCGCTTCGCAGGAACAGGAGTTCCTCGACGCCAATCCCGGCCGCGTACATGAACTTCGCAAGGATGCCCTTGGTCGACATCAATAGCGCCGCCACCGCGACCAGCGCGAACGCGGTCAACGCCGCGCGGGGCTGTGTTTCGGGCGCTGCCGCGGTCAAGAACCGCGCACCAGCATCGGCCCCAGCGCGCGGCCACCGAAAATATGAACGTGCAGGTGTGGCACTTCCTGGAGCGAATCGGCGCCATGGTTGGCGAGCAACCGGTACCCCGGTTCGCCGAGTCCCAGCTCGCGCGCCACTTGGCCGATGGCGCGGACGTAGCCGGCCACCAGATCGTCGGGCGCGTTGGCGCTGAAATCGTCCATCGATTCGTACTCGCCTTTCGGAATCACCAACACGTGGGTGGGGGCCTGCGGGTTGATGTCGTGAAAGGCGAGCGCGAACTCGTCTTCATAAACTTTATCGCACGGAATCTCACCGCGCAGAATTTTCGCGAAGATGTTATCCGGATCGTACATGGTTCGCTCCGTCAAGACGGTGGCCGGGTCGCCGCCCGCCTTTCGGCCTTGCGGCGTTTTTTGGCCTCATACCCCGAGACGCCCTCGCGGGCCTCAAGTTCGGCGTAGATATCCGATGGCGTGACGCCGGCGTCGGCCCACAGCACCATCAGCATGAACAACAGGTCCGCGCTTTCGGAAACGATCTCGCGCCGGTCGTGCAGCATCGCGGCGATGACGGTTTCGACGGCCTCCTCGCCCACCTTTTGTCCGATCTTGGGCGTCCCTTTGGAAAAGAGCTTGGCGACGTAGGAGACCTCGGGGTCGGCCGTGCGGCGGCTCTCGATGGCCTCGAATACACGGGTGATGACGCTGGCATCAGCGGCGCCGGTCATAGTAGTCTTCCCTGGATTGAATTAAGTTGTTCATATCGTTATCAGAATCGGCGCCGTCTGTCACCGGCGGCACGCCCGGCCGGGCGATTATTCGCGCACCGGCAGGCCCGCGGCCTTCATGTGCGCCTTGGCCTCGGCAATCGAATGTTCGCCGAAATGGAAGATCGAAGCCGCCAGCACCGCGGTCGCATGGCCTTCGCGGATGCCAGCGACCAGATGATCGAGGGTGCCGACGCCGCCCGAGGCGATCACCGGGATCGGTATCGAATCGGCGATGGCGCGGGTCAGTTCGAGATCGAATCCTTCGCGGGTCCCGTCGCGGTCCATCGACGTCAGCAGAATCTCGCCCGCACCCGCCTCGGCCATGCGCTGCGCCCAGCGGATTGCGTCGATGCCGGTGGCGCGCCGGCCGCCATGGGTGAACACCTCGAAGGCACCGCGCTGTGTGCGCTTGGCGTCGATGGCAACGACGATGCACTGCGAGCCGAATTTGGTTGCGGCCTCGCGTACGAAGGCAGTGTTCTCGACCGCGGAAGTATTGATCGACACCTTGTCGGCACCCGCCAACAGCAACCTGCGAACGTCATCGAGCGTGCGCACGCCGCCGCCCACGGTCAGCGGCATGAAGCATTGTTCGGCCGTCCGCTGCACCACATCGAAAATTGTATCGCGGTTTTCGTGGCTCGCCGTGATGTCGAGAAAACAAAGTTCGTCCGCCCCTTGCTGATCGTAGAGGCGCGCCTGTTCGACGGGATCGCCCGCGTCGACCAGATCGACGAAGTTGACGCCCTTGACGACGCGCCCGTCCTTGACGTCGAGGCAGGGAATGATGCGCGCCTTCAGCATGGCGCCCGGCCCGCGGCGTCGAGCGCCACTTTCCAGTCGAGGCCGCCGTCATAGAACGCGCGTCCGACGATGGCGCCTTCGATGCCCTCGCCCTCGTGCGCCCGCAGCGCTTCGATATCGCCAACCGCAGCCACTCCGCCCGAGGCAATGACCGGGATCGATACCGCTTGCGCCAGCGCCAGCGTCGCTTCCACATTGACTCCAGTCAGCACGCCATCGCGGCCGATGTCGGTATGAACAAGGACGGCGACGCCAGCATCTTCGAAGTCCCGGGCAAGATCGATTACCGTCCGTTGCGAGGTTTCCGCCCAGCCCTCGACCGCGACGCGACCCTCCCGGGCATCGAGGCCGACCGCAATTTGACCGGGATACGCGCTTGCCACCTCACGGACCAGCGCCGGATTTCGCAGCGCTAACGTCCCCAGCACCACCCGCCGGACGCCCCGGCTCAGCCACATTTCGATGGTGGCGCGGTCGCGGATGCCGCCGCCCAGTTGCACCGGACTGTCGGTCGCCGCGAGCACGGCCGTGACTGCGTCCTCGTTCACCGGGCGGCCCTCGAAGGCGCCGTTGAGATCGACCAGGTGAAGCCATTCGAATCCGGCGGCGGCGAACGCCTGTGCCTGCGCGGCCGGATCATCGTTGAACACCGTCGCCTCATCGAGATCGCCGCGACGCAAGCGCACGCACACCCCGTCCTTGAGATCGATCGCGGGGTACAGGATCACGCGGGCGTTACGTCCTTGACGTAGAAGATTCCGCCGACAAATTTGCCATTGGCGCGCGCGTATTTTTTCTTTTCGCCCCAGCGGGCATAGCCGTGGCGCTCGAACAGAGCGATCGCAGGTTCCTGGGTTTCGCGCACGTCGAGGCTGATCTGCATGAAACCCGCTTCGCGCGCCCGGTCTTCGAACGCGCCGAGCATATCGCGTGCAAGCCCGTGGCCGCGCGCCCAGGGCGCCACGAAAAAAGTGGTCAGAACGCAGTTGAAGGCTCCGGCTTCATTGTTGGAGGCGGGCCGGATCAACTGGCAGGCGGCAGCGATAGTGCCGTCGAGCCGCCCCACCATGACCTCGCGTTCCGGTATCAGGACGGCGCCGCGCCAGTATTTTTCGAGCGTCTCGCGCACCGGCGGCGTCAGCCAGTCAAAGCCGATGCCGGCGGTGATCGCCTCCTCGGTCGCGGCGCACAGATCGTTCAGGTCCGCACCGCGGATTTCGTCCAGCCATTCAATCGATGTAGCCATCACGGCCGCCAATTCAAAAAGTTCGCGATTAGCCGGAGCCCGGTCTCCTGGCTTTTCTCGGGGTGAAACTGCGTTCCCACCATATTGTCCCTACCGATCATGGCAGCAATAGGACCACCGTAATCGGTCAGGGCCAGCAAATCGGCCTCAGCCTCGCAGATGAACCCGTAGGAATGCACGAAATAGGCGTGGGCGTTCGATCCGAGGCCGGCCAGGACCGGGTGGTCCGGGGCCCGGATCGCGAGTTCATTCCAGCCCATATGCGGGATCGGCGCGACCGGCAGGCCGGTGTCGGCCGGCCGCGGCGGCGTCAGCGCCCGCACTTCGCCCGGAATCCAGCCGAGTCCCGTGTGCGCGCCGTGTTCGAGACCCCGATACGCCATCAACTGCATCCCGACGCAGATGCCGAGGAACGGCCGCGCCCGTACCCTCACCGCTTCGGTGAGCGCATCGACCATGCCGGGAACGGCTTCGAGCCCGGCGCCGCAGTCGGCAAATGCACCGACGCCCGGCAGGACGACGCGGTCGGCGCCGCGGACAACGTTGGCGTCGGCGGTGACCGCGACGGTTTCGGCCATACCCAGTTCGTGGATCGCGCGCTCGAACGCCTTGGCGGCCGAACGCAGGTTGCCCGAGCCGTAATCGACGATCGCAACGATCATAGCGCTAGTTCGGTGCGCGCGACCAGCATACCCGTGGGAGTGAGTGCGTAGAGGTCGAACAAGCGCCGTTCGGCAGCCGCCAGACTGCCCCCCGAGACCAGCGCGACCTGGCGCCAGCCGCGCCGCGCCAGCATCCAGCGGCGGAGATTATTGGCCTCGAAGGCGTAGCCGACCAACAGCATGACCTCGGCGGCCGCTACCGGTCCCGCCGGCAGGGCACCGGCATCGATCAGCGCCTCCGCACCGACGATCACCGCCAGCACCACCGCGAACACTCCCCACATACCGTGATAGAGCGGCCAGAAGAGGGGAAACAGAAGCGCCGGCCACGAAAACCCCTCCTTCACGAAGGCGAGATCGTCGCCGCGCGGTTTGGGTTCGATGCCGCGGTGAACGGTGTAGATCCGCATGGGCTACAGCGAGCCGCCGAGAACGCCCTTGGTCGAGGGCACCTCTCCGGCGCGGCGCGGATCACGCTCGACCGCCTGGCGCAAGCTGCGGGCCAGCCCCTTGAAACAGGATTCGACGATGTGGTGGGTGTTATCGCCATAGACGTTTTCGATGTGCAGCGTGATGCCAGCGGCCTGCGCAAAAGCCTGGAACCACTCCTTGAACAGTTCGGTATCCATGTCGCCAAGCTTGGGGCCCGGCACGTCGACCCGCCAGATCAGATACGGCCGGTTGGAACAATCGAGCGCGACCCGCGTCAGGGCCTCGTCGAAGGGAATCACCGCCGACCCGTAGCGGGTGATCCCGCGCCGGTCGCCGAGCGCCTGCGACACCGCTTCGCCGATGGCGATACCGGCATCTTCGGTGGTGTGGTGGAAATCGATGTGGGTATCACCCTCGGCCTTCACGGTAAGATCGATCAGCGAGTGCCTTGAGAACTGTTCCAGCATGTGATCGAGGAAACTGATCCCGGTGGCGACTTCGTAGTGCCCCGAGCCGTCGAGATCGACGGTGACGGAAATACTGGTTTCCTTGGTTTTTCGCTCGACACTCGCCTGGCGCATGGGCCGACCTCGCGTCCCGGTCCGGGGGCATTTGCACCGGCCGCGCCGGGGCCTCGGGCCGGGGCGGCGCTGATATACCAAGTTTGCCGGGCAAGCGCCACCGGCGGCAGGGAAGCGGCGCCAACCCGCCTTGACGGACGGTGCGAAATCCTTACATGTCCTTGGTTCTGGCGCTGCAGCCGGAATCCCGCGGGACCGCGGCGGCGCGATGGGGTGCCGCCAGTTGGCGCTCTCCGTTCAGCCCCAAACCCTGGACCCTGACCGATGACCCGATCCGATCCTGTTCTATGGCATGGCACCACCATCCTTCTGGTGCGCAAGGGCGGGACGGTTGTGATCGCGGGCGACGGCCAGGTCTCGGTGGGCGATACGGTGATGAAATCGCAGGCAAAAAAGGTCCGGCGGCTGGCCGAGGGCAACGTAATTGTGGGCTTCGCCGGGGCAACCGCTGACGCCTTCACCCTGTTCGAGCGCCTCGAAGGCAAACTGGAAAAACACAGCGGGCAGCTGAGCCGCGCTTGCGTCGAGCTGGCCAAGGACTGGCGTACCGACCGTTATCTGCGCCGCCTCGAGGCCATGATGGCGGTCGCTGACAAGGACGCCAGTCTGGTCCTGTCGGGGTCGGGTGACGTGCTTGAACCCGACGACGGTCTGATCGGCATCGGCTCGGGCGGCAACTACGCGCTGGCCGCCGCGCGGGCGCTGATCGACCGCGACGACCTCGACGCCGAAGCCATCGCCCGCAGCGCCATGGCCATCGCCGCCGATATCTGCATTTACACCAACAACAATCTGACCCTTGAAACCATTGGTTCATGACTTCATTCAGCCCCCGCGAAATCGTTTCCGAACTCGACCGGCACATCGTCGGCCAGATCGACGCCAAGCGTGCCGTCGCCATCGCGCTCCGCAACCGCTGGCGGCGCCAGCAGCTCGACGACGACCTGCGTGAGGAAGTGCTGCCCAAGAACATATTGATGATCGGGCCCACCGGCGTCGGCAAGACGGAAATCTCGCGCCGGCTGGCGCGTCTTGCCGCCGCGCCGTTTTTGAAAGTAGAAGCCACCAAGTTCACCGAGGTCGGCTACGTCGGCCGCGACGTGGAACAGATCATTCGCGACCTCGTCGAAATCTCGATTCACATGGTGCGCGAACAAAAGCGCAAGGAAGTCAACACCAAGGCGCACCTGGTCGCCGAAGAACGCGTGCTCGATGCCCTGGTCGGCAAGAATGCGACCGAATCGACGCGCCAGTCGTTTCGCCAACGCCTGCGGGCAGGCGAACTCAACGACAAGGAAATCGAAATCGAAGTAACCGATTCCGGCGGTTCCGGCATGCCCACTTTCGACATCCCCGGCATGCCCGGCGCCCAGATGGGCATGATCAACCTCAACGAAATGCTGGGAAAAGCGCTCGGGCAAAACACCAAACCCCGCCGCATGACGGTGGTGGAATCACACGAAGTGCTGGTCGAGCAGGAAAGCGACCGGCTTCTGGATCAGGACAAACTGGTCAGGGAAGCGATCGATCGGGTCGAACAGAACGGTATCGTGTTCCTCGACGAGCTCGACAAGATTTGCGCGCGCTCGGAACGCGTGGGCGCCGACGTCAGCCGCGAGGGCGTGCAGCGCGATCTGCTGCCCCTGATCGAGGGGACCCAGGTTTCGACCAAGCACGGCACCGTGCGCACCGATCATATTCTGTTCATCGCCTCGGGCGCGTTTCACATCGCCAAGCCATCCGACCTGTTGCCGGAACTTCAGGGGCGGCTGCCGATCCGGGTCGAGCTGAAGGCGCTGACGCGCGACGATTTTGTGCGCATCCTGACCGAACCTGAGGCGAACCTGATCCTTCAGTATACGGCGTTGATGGGCACCGAGGACGTGACGCTGATATTCGAAGACGATGCCATCGAAGAAATCGCGACGCTCGCCGCCGAGGTCAACGAGGGCGTCGAGAACATCGGCGCGCGGCGCCTGCATACGGTGATGGAGCGCCTGCTGGACGACATCAGTTTTTCCGCCACCGACAGGCCCGGCGAGACGATTACCATCAGTGCGGCCTATGTCCGCGAGCAGGTGGGCGATCTTGCCAAGGACGCGGATTTGTCGCGGTTTATTCTGTAGCGGCGCGGCTCAGGCGCCCAATTCCCGCAGCATCTTCTCTAGCTGGTCCTCGTCCAGCTCGCCGATTCGTTGCGACAGGCGGTTGGCGAGTTCGGTGGCGCGCGGCGAGAGTCCGGCGGTGTCGATCCTGATGCGCGGGTGCGAGAGCCGGGCGCAGCGTTCGAGGTCTTCGGCCTCGTCCCAGATGATGTTGAAATAGCCGCAGATACGCTGGATCAGTTCCGGCGTCGGCGGGCCGCGGCGGCCGTGTTCGAGGGCCGAGAGATAAGCCGGCGATACCTTCAGGTCCCGCGCCATCTGCTTCAACGACACATCGTTGCGGGCGCGTAGACTGCGCACGCGTTCGCCGAACGGGGTCATGCGCGGGTTCGTTTCAGGAGCACATAGAGCGCGCCTTCGCCGCCGTGCTTGGGCGTCGCCGGTTGCCAACTAACGATATGCCGGGCGAGGTCGGGCGTGGCGAGCCATTTCGGCACCAGGATACGCAGGATGCCGGCATCGCGATCGGGCATGAAGCTGGGGTCGTCGCTCTCGCGCGGGCTGCCCTTGCCGGGAATCACCAGCACGCAGCGCCGCCCGCGCTCGATGCCATCGGCGATGAACCGCCTGAGCGCCGCGTGCGCCTGGTCCCGGGTCATGCCGTGGAGGTCGAGGCGGGCTTCGATTTTCATTTGCCCGCGCTTGAGCCGCTGGGCGGTGCGCTTGTCGATTCCGGTGAACGGCGTGGCGCGCGTGCGGGCGCGGCTGACCTCGAAAGTGGGTACGGACGGTGACGGTTTTTCTGCCACGGCGGCGGGAACAGAGGCGGATTCCGCCTTCTCCGCCGGCGCCGGTTCCGGCGCAGGTGCGGGTTTCGCATCGGCCGGGTCGGGCGCGGTGAGGCCGTCGACGGCACGGCGGCTGCGTGTTTCGGCATCGAGCTTGCGCGCCTCGCCCATCGCCGATTCGAACAGCGCCCGATCGTCGCGGCTCAGGTCCGGGACCGGGCGGTCCTGGATCGGGCGGTCCGGGCCCGGATGGTTCGCGCGCCCCTTTGCGCCCATCAGTTTTCCTTGCGCGCGCGGCGCTCCAACAGGGTGCGCGGCAGTAACGCAAAGTAGCGACCGAACCGCTTCATCCGGCCCGCAATTTCGCCCGCCGCATCGCCCGAGCCCCAATAAACGTCGCCCCGGACGATGCCCTTGATCGCGCCGCCCACGTCCTGGGCCACCATGAGCCGGCGAACGCGCGCCGGGCTGTCGCCCGATTCGACAGTGGTATCGACGAACACCGGGACGCCGAGCGGTAGCCAGCGGCGGTCGAGGGCGAGCGAGCGCCCCGGCGTCAGCACCACGCCCTGGGCGCCGACCGGCCCGTCTTCTTCGAGCAGGCGAAAAAACACGAACGACTCGTTCTCCTGCATGACGGCAGCGGCCTCGCCCGGGTTCGCTTCGAGCCAAGCGCGGATCGACTGTGCCGACACTTCGTCTTCGGCGAGCGCACCACGAGCCACCAGTACGCGTCCAATTGCCGTGTAGGGGTGGCCATTCGAACCGGCGTACCCGACCCGCACCGTGGTGCCGTTTTCGAGATCGATCCGGGCCGAACCCTGGATCTGCATGAAAAAAGCATCGACTGCGCTATCCAGCCATAACAAGGGTTCGGGGCCATCGTCGAGCGCGCCCGCGTCGATTTCGGCACGCGTTTCGACCGGCACCAGGCGCGAGCCTTCCAGCCGGCCGACCAGACGCTGCCCGGCGAGGGATTCGCGGAACGCGCCGAGCTCGACCGTGAGGTGGCCTTCTGGCCGCGGGTACACCGGCACATCAAAGCGGGTATTGCGCGTGCGGCTGCCCTCCAGGACCGGCTCGTAATAGCCGGTGAACAGACCGAGGTCGTCGCTGTTGTTCTGTATTGCCACGGCGCGGAACCAGGTCTGGAAGAACCGCCGCGCGTCGTCGGCGCTGAACACGTTCAGCGCCATCGCCGCCTCGCACGCCGCGCGCCAGTCGGCGACCGTGCCGGCGATCCCGTTTGCGCCGAGGCTGGCTTCATCCGAAAACGTCAGAAGCCGGGCACAACTTTTCCGGAACGCATCCAATGCGGGAGCATGATCGTCCTCGGCCCAACCGTCAAGTTTTACGTAGGCTCGCGGTTCCAGTACGAGGCGGTCGACCGGCGGTTCAGGCTGCACGATCATTAGGGTAACCAAAGCCGCGACTATGACTGCCAACAGGAACAGGAGCCCCGCAAGGCGACCGGTCATCAATTTTCGCTACGGGTCGCGACCAGTTTCCAGTTCGGATCCCGCGACTTCACGTCGCGGACGAAGGTCCAGTAATCGGTAACGTCCTGTACGTCGCGAGAGTTGCCCGACACCACTTCGCCTTCGGAATCGCGGGTGACATTGACGATTTCGCTGACGAATTTGACCGTGACTTCAGCGAAGCGCCCGCGCGCCGAGGCTTCGACGATGTCGGTGGATTTCGTGGCGACGACGGTGGTTTCCAGGGTATCGTCGCGTTTCTCACGGCTTTGGATGGCGCGACGGAAATCGTCGTACACGTCATCGTCGAGAAGCGCACGCAGGGTATCGGTGTCGGCCGAAGCGAAAGAGGTCAGAACCAGATCGTAGGCGGTGCGCGCACCCTCCAAAAAAGAGTCCGGTTCGAAGGTGGGGTCGGCGGCGCCAAGACGCGCGAGATGGGCCGCCAGCGAATCGTCGGGCGCGGGCTCGGGCGCGCCCGGCGCCTCGTCGCTACGGTCCGGCAGCGTGACCACATTGTCTTCGTGGTTGGCGGCGCGCGAAAAAGCCGATTTCGGCGGCCGCTCTTGCCCGTTGCGCCGGCCCAGCACACTGCGCAGGCGCAGGATGATGAACACGGCCACCATGGCAAAAAATATGATTTCGATAAAGCCTTCGGCCATAATCCTGAAACCGAAAACGGCGCCTGCTGCCGGATTTCAGGCGGACAGACGCTGGTTCGAGCGGCACTGGCGCTAGAGTAGCGATTCCTTTCGGCGGGGTCCAGCGACGAGCGCTGCCGTTATCCCTGCCCTCACTCGGGCTTTTAGACGGAACCTCATGATTGCCGTTGTCCTGCTTGCTTTCATTCTCGTGCCGTTGGCGGAAATCGCCGTATTTATCGTGGTGGGCGGCTGGTTTGGGCTGTGGCCAACGCTTTTTCTGGTGGTGGCAACAGCGGTCGCCGGCACTTTCTTGCTGCGTCAGCAGGGAATTTCGACGTTGCGCCGGGCCCAGGCGTCGATGGCGCGACATGAACTTCCCGTGAGGGAACTGTTCGACGGGCTGTGTCTTTTGGCGGCGGGCGCATTGCTGCTGACGCCCGGGGTCCTGACCGATGCTGTGGGCGCGTTGCTGCTGGTGCCGCAATTCCGCAACTTCATTCGCGGGCCGCTGTTGCGGCGTCTGTTTCGCGATGCCCAATGGCAAACCGGTCCCGGGCCCGCCGCGCCTGAGAATCGCGGCGGCCCGACGATCGACGGCGATTACGACGATCTGACTCCGCCCGGACGCGATTAGGCCGGACCACCGCGCCCCGCTTGTCGTGGCGCGCCAAAACGTGTAAGCGACGCTGGGCTCCGGCGCGGGAGCAGGATACGCAGGCAGACCAAGAACATGGCGGAAGATTCCCAGGACGAGGGCGCGGCCACGGACGCAGCGAATGCGGGCGACCGCCCCCAAATCCAGATCACCCAGCAATATGTGAAGGACCTCTCCTTCGAGAGCCCCAACGCGCCGGCGACTCTGGCGCCCGGTCAGACGAGACCGCAAATCGAAGTCAATTTCGACGTTCAGGCTCGCCCGCTTGAGAGCAATGTCTACGAAATCAGCCTGCGGATTACGGCTGATGCGACCAACGTCGAATCGAGCGCCAAGATGTTCGTGGCCGAGGTGGTCTATTGCGGCCTGTTCACGCTTCGCAATATTCCGGCAGAGCATGTTCATCCGACCTGCCTGATCGAATGCCCGCGGCTATTATTTCCCTTTGCCCGGCGCGTCATGGCCGACCTGACGCGGGACGGCGGTTTTCCGCCGCTTATGCTGGACCCGATCGACTTCGGCGAACTCTATCGCCACCACGCGCGCCAGCAGCAGGCCGATGCCGAAGGTGCGGCTGCGGACGGCAAGCCCGATACCGGCGGCGGCGCGTAAACCATCGCGGCCGGTCAACCGCGCCAGAGCGGATCCTTCAAGGTCGAGATAAAGGCAGCGTGTGCTTCGAGCTCCTGCGGCGAGGGCACATGGGTTCGCGGCGGCCACGCCGTCGCAGGCTCCACGGTGGCGGTGGCCGGTCCGGCCGCCTCGGCATGGGCGAGATCGAGGCCCGGCTGACGCCCGCCCACCAGTTCGAGATAGACCGCCGCCAGCAGTTCCGCATCGACCAGGGCGCCGTGCTTGGACCGGCCCGACAGGTCGATCTCGAAGCGCCGGCACAGGGCATCGAGGGTCGCCTGGGCGCCGGGGAACTTCTTGCGCGCCAGCGCCACCGTGTCGATCACCTCGGCCGGCTCAAGGGGGTCGCGTTTCAGGCGCGCCAGCTCGGCGCCGACAAATCCGAGGTCGAACGGCGCGTTGTGCGCGATCAGCGCCACTCCGTCGAGAAAATCGACAAAATCGTCGGCGATTTCGGCGAAAACCGGCTGATCGGTCAGGAACGTATCGCTCAGTCCGTGCACCTCGAATGCCGCCGCGGGCATTTCGCGTTCCGGGTTGACATAGGTGTGGAATGTTTCGCCCGTCGGGACATGGTTGAGCAACTCAACACAACCGATTTCGACGATCCGGTCCTTGCGATGGTTTAGGCCGGTGGTTTCGGTATCGAAGACGACTTCACGTAAATTGCCACTCAAAGGGCGCATCCCCCACAACATGTTGTGTGCCGCTAGGCGTCGGACCCCAGCATATTGGCAATCTTCCGGATATGGTTCAAGGTCTGACGCAAGCTGCCGCCGGTCGGAATGATGAAATTGGCCCGGCGTCGCTTTTCCGCATCGGGCATTTGCCGTGCAAGCACGGCCGCGAAGCGGTCTTCCGTCATGCCCGGACGCGCCATCACCCGGGCCCTCTGAACGAAGGCGGGGGCCGACACCACGACAGTATGGGTACACTGACGATCGCCACCGGTTTCGAACAGAAGCGGAATGTCGAGCACCACCAGTGGCTGCCGTGCCGCCCGGGCTTGAGCAAGAAAGCCTTTGCGCGCCGCGCGCACCTTGGGGTGAAGGATCGATTCAAGGCGCTTTAGCGCCTCCGGGTCGGCAAACACACGTTGACCGAGCCGGGCCCGGTCGACAACGCCCGCATCGACCACGCCGGGGAAAGCCGCATCCACCTCGGCCACCGCCGCGCCACCGGGGCCGAGCAGCGAATGCACCGCCTCGTCGGCGTCAAAGACCGGCACACCCAGGTCGCGGAACATTTTCCCCGCCTGGGTCTTGCCCATTCCGATCGATCCGGTGAGGCCGAGAATATTCATGGGCGCGCCAGCACGTGGGCGCGCAATGCAGGCGTGACCTCGGGATCGACGCCGAACCAGGCGGCAAACCCTGGCCGCGCCTGATGCAGCAACATGCCGAGGCCGTCGATGGCGGTGGCGCCCCACCCCCGTGCCGCTTTCAGCAGTTCCGTCTCCAGCGGCGTATAGACGATGTCCAGGACGGCGGCGCCCGCCGGCAGATGCGCCAGATCGAGGTCGAGGGCAGGCTGGCCGGTCATGCCGAGCGCTGTCGTGTTGACGACCAGACTTGAGTCCGACAGGGCTCTTGCCCGGTCCGGCCACAGCGACACCTTGAACGGGCCGCCAACCGAAATGGCAAGCGATTCGGCCCGGGCGGCGGTGCGGTTGACGATCCGGATTTCAGGCACGCCCGCGTCCAGCAGCGCAACCGCGACCGCACGCGCGGCCCCGCCGGCACCGATCAAGACCACAGGCCCCCCATCCGGCCGCCAGCGGGGCGCGCCCTCTTCGAGGCACGCCAGAAATCCGGCAGCGTCGGTATTGGTGCCGAACAGGCTTCTGTCGTCCCGTACCACCAGCGTATTGACAGCGCCGATCCGGCGCGCTGTTTCGTCGGCCTCGTCGACCGCGGCGAGCGCGGCTTCCTTGTGCGGTACCGTGACATTCGCCCCGGCAAACCCCATCGCCGGCAGGAGACGCACCACCTGCGCGAAACTCTCGGGCGGCACCGGCAGCGGCACGTAGGCGCCGTCGATTTTGTAATGCGCGAGCCAATAGCCGTGAAGCCGGGGCGAAAGCGAATGCGCCACCGGCCATCCGAGCACACCGGCGATTATGGCGGCCCCCGACCCGGTCATGCCGGGCGCGGTTGGGCGCCGCAAACATCGATCATGATGCGATCGCCTTGTGCGTGCGCAAGAATTCCAGCAACGGCAATAACGGCAGGCCGAGGACGTTGAAATAATCGCCCTCGATCGTCTCGAAGAGTTGCGCGCCGGGTCCTTCGATTTCATAGGCGCCGACAGTTTGCAAGGCGCTCTCGCCGATTGTTTCGAGATAAGCGTCGACAAACGGGGGCGAAAGTTTCCGCATGGTTAGGTCCGCCCGTTCGCCGTGGCGCCAAATGATGGTACCCGCACGCGCCACCGCGACCGCAGAGAACAGACGGTGCACGCGCCCCGAAAGCGTTTCGAGGTGTCGGCGCGCGTCGTCGAGTGTCTTGGGCTTATCGAACCAGTCGCCGCATTCAAGAATCTGATCGGCGCCGATGACCAGAGCCGCGTCGTCCCGCTGCGAGCCCCGCTGGGCCTTGATATCGGCGAGCGCCTGGGCCGTGTCGGCGGCAGACGCGCCCTGTGCGCCAAGCGCCGATTTGATTTGTGCCTCGTCCACACTCACGGGTTCAACCTGGAAGGGAACGCCCGCAGCCCGCAATAGACGCGCCCGCACAGCACTGGCCGAGGCAAGGACGAGCGGCGGCGGGGGCCCGGTCTCCGGCATCGGCACGAGCTCTGACGGGTTGACGCCCAGCCGCGCCTTAGCGCGGGGCGGCCTGTTCCTGACGCTTCGACAACAGCGCAAGCACGCCCGCCGCGGTCTCTTCGATCGAACGTCCAGCGACGTCGATAACGGGCCAGTCCATTCGGCTGAACAGCCGGCGCGCCGCTGCAACCTCGGTCTTGACGGCATCCTCATCGGTATAGGCGGATTCGTTGCCTTCACTGAGCAGCTTCATCCGGTTGCGGCGGATCTGGACCAGACGTTTGACCGTGTTGGTCAATCCCACGACCAGTGGCCCCTCGAGGGTGAACAATTCTTCCGGCTCCGGTTGATTGGTCACGATCGGTATATTCGCCACCCGAACCGAGCGATTGGCGAGATACATGCTGGTCGGGGTTTTGGACGTGCGCGAGACGCCGACCAGAACAACATCGGCATCGGCAAGATCGGCGAGAGATTGGCCGTCGTCATGGGTCAGCGTGAACTGCATCGCTTCGATACGCTCGAAATATTCTTCGTCGAGGGCGTGCTGGCGTCCGGGCTGAGCGCGGCTTTCTGCGTGCAGGAATGTCCCCAACGCCCGGATCGTCGGCATCAAAACGTCCACCGACACGAGGTTCAACCGCCGGCAGGTTTGTTCGAGACTGCGCCGCAGTTCACCGTCCACCAGCGTGTAAAGGACGACGCCGGGGTACTCAGCCATTCCTTCGAACACCTCATCGAGTTGGCGCCGGGTCCGTACCATCGTCCATAGATGTTCTTTAGACTGCGAATTGGCGAATTGTGTAATCGCCGCGCGCGCCACGAGCTGAAGCGTTTCACCAGTAGCGTCCGAAACAAGATGAAGATGAAAATGACTCATAACCTGGGGATCAATCTGGATATCTGGTAGAATCCGTCGGGTCCGATATTCTTGCCCCCAATGACGCAGAATCGGTTCGTATCCCTATGCACTGTGGGCAATTCCAACTCACACATCCTAATATAGGGGAACGTCAAATCCGGCTGGTATCGACATAACAATAGTATCCCACAGCTACCGCTCGCCAACACCTCGACTTGCCGCACTTCAATCGGTTATCCCCATAATAGGGTTGGCGGCATTCACCTAAAATCCGCAACAGCCAAATCCATGTGTCCAGCAGACAATCCCCCACATTCACCCCACTACTTCAACTACTACCTAAGATTCAATTATTATTAAGTATATAGGATCGTTCGGACGATAAGGTACGATCGCGTTACCAGGGCAACATTCATTCAATGAAACAAGTGAAGTCCGGAGCGTCACCGAGCAGCATTGTAGCCGAAGGGGCCAAATCGATGCTGCGGGTATTGGCCGGAGAAGTTGTTTCGCCGCCGCCATTCTGGCTGATGCGGCAGGCGGGAAGGTATTTGCCCGAGTACCGCAAGATACGCGACCAGGCCGGGGGATTTCTCGACCTCTGCTATTCGCCTGACAAGGCAGTGGAAGTAACGCTCCAGCCGATCCGCCACTTTGGCATGGATGCGGCCATCCTGTTTGCCGACATTCTGGTGATTCCGGACGCTCTCGGTCAGGATCTGCGCTTTGCCGTTGGCGAGGGACCGTTGCTGGATCCGATCCGCGACCAGGCCGCGCTTGGCCGACTCAATCCTGATTTTATCGATCAAAAGCTCGATCCGATCTACGAGACGGTATCCCGCCTGCGGTCGGATCTGCCGGGCGAGACCACCTTGATCGGATTCGCCGGGGCGCCGTGGACAGTGGCGACCTACATGGTCGAAGGCAAAGGAAGCCGGGACTTTACCGAAACCAAGTTATGGGCCTACCGTGACCCGGACGGGTTTGCAAAGCTGATCGTGATTCTGGTTGAGGCGACGATCCATTACCTGCGCCGCCAGATCGACGCCGGCGCCGAGGTAATCCAGATTTTCGATACCTGGGCCGGGGTCCTGCCGGCGCCGGAGTTCGGCCGCTGGTGCATCGAACCGACGGCACAGATAGTGGCGGCCCTGAAGGAGTCGCACGCCGAGGTTCCGGTTATCGGATTTCCGCGCGGCGCCGGGTTGGCGCTGCATCGTTACGTGGCCGGAACGGGTGTCGATGCCGTGAGCCTTGACACCGGCATCCCCACCGAATGGGCGGCCAAGACCCTTCAGCCCCGGATTCCGGTGCAGGGAAATCTCGATCCGATAATGCTGGTGGCGGGCGGGGAGGCGCTGGATCGGGCGGCGCGGCAAGTTCTGGAGTCGCTGGCGGCGGGCCCGTTCGTGTTCAACCTCGGTCACGGGATCATCCCCGAAACCCCGCCCGAGCATGTCGCCCAGCTTGCCAGGATTATCCGTGGCTGGAAGGGCTGAGTGATGGCGCGGACGGCGGTCGTTCTGTTCAATATCGGCGGGCCCGATCAGCCGTCCGCGGTGCGGCCGTTCCTGTTCAACCTGTTCAGCGATCCGGCGATGATCCGTCTGCCGGGACCGCTGCGCTGGGTATTCGCCCAGGTGATTTCGCGGCTTCGTGCCCGCACGGCGGAGGATATCTATGCCCGCATCGGCGACAAGTCGCCGATTCTGGAGGAAACCGCGGCGCAGGCGCAGGCGCTCGCCGACGAACTCGCCGATAGCGCCGGCGAGCTCAAAGTCTTTATCGCCATGCGTTACTGGCACCCTTTCGCTTCCGAGACCGTTGCCCAGGTGGCGGGGTGGGCGCCCGACCGGGTGGTCCTGCTGCCGCTTTATCCGCAGTATTCGACCACCACCACGGCCTCTTCGGCGGCAGACTGGGACCGGGCCGCGAAACGGTCGGGTCTTGCCGCGCCCGTGCACACGGTGTGCTGCTACCCCTCGCAAGAGGCGTTTATCGAAGCCCATGCCGATCAGATCCGCGACGGCCTTGCCCGCGCCCGTGCAGAGGCCCCGAAGGCGGTGGTGCGGGTGCTGTTTTCAGCTCACGGACTGCCCAAGCGTATCGTCGACGCCGGCGATCCCTACGCCTGGCAGGTCGAGCGGACGGCCGCCGCCATCGCCGCCGCTGTCGGTGACCCGGACCTCGACTGGCGGGTTTGCTATCAGAGCCGGGTCGGGCCGCTGGAATGGATCGGGCCGGCCACCTCGGAAGAGCTGGTGGACGCCGGCGCCAAGGACTGTGCCGTGGTCCTGGCGCCGATCGCCTTCGTTTCGGAACATTCCGAGACCCTGGTCGAACTCGATATCCAATACCGTCGGCTGGCCGATCAGGCCGGCGTTGCCGCCTACGTGCGGGTGCCAGCCTTGGGCAAGCATCCGGGCTTTGTCGCCGCACTGGCCGATATGACACGGGCTGCCCTTGACGCCGGCCCCGGCGGGCCGGTGTGTTCGGCGGAAGGCGGGCGGCTGTGCCCCGCCGTCTATAGCGCCTGCCCGTCGCGGGCGAAGCAGGAGGCCGCGTGACCTTCGAATTCCTCAGCCCGTACTACGACTGGATTCGTGCGCTCCACGTCATTTCGGTGATCGCCTGGATGGCCGGGATGCTGTATCTGCCGCGGCTGTTCGTCTACCACTGCCAGGTCGAGCGCGGATCGGCCCAATCCGACCTGTTCAAGACAATGGAGCGGCGCCTCATGCGGGCGATCACCAATCCGGCGATGGTCGCGGCTTTCGTATTTGGCGGGTTACTGTTGTTGACGCCGGGCGTGATCGACTGGAGCGCGGGCTGGATCTGGGTCAAGCTCGCGTTCGCCGTCGCGCTGACCGGCGTCCACGGGCTCTATTCGCGCTGGCGCCGGGCCTTCGAGGGCGACCGCAACCGCCATTCCTCCCGCTTCTTCCGGATCTGGAACGAGGTGCCGACGGTGATGTTGATCGTCATCGTCATCATGGTGATCGTCAAGCCGTTCTAGGTCTTGACGGGCGGGTCGGGGCAACCATATAGGCGGGGAAGCGTACCAGGCCGAAGTAGGCGAGCCCGTTGACTTCCCGCCCGGTTTCGATAATTCTGTCGCCAAGATCAACGGCCCGGCTCAACGGGACCGGCTTTCCAACACCGATACTCTGATTTGATCTTCCGGGCCCCGCCCCGGTCTGCCGCTGTCGCGGTTTTCCCTCCCGATGCCTCCTTCCATCATGGTTTGAACTGTTTGAGATTATGAATCTCCAGGAACTGAAGCAAAAATCGCCGACCGAGCTTTTGGAGTACGCCGAGAAGCTCGAGGTCGAGAATGCATCGACCCTGCGCAAGCAGGACATGATGTTCGCCATCCTCAAGCAGCTGGCGGAAAACGATGTCGAAATATCGGGCAGCGGTGTGCTCGAGGTCCTTCAGGATGGATTCGGCTTCCTGCGCTCGCCCGAATCGAATTACCTGCCCGGCCCCGACGATATATACGTCAGCCCAAGCCAGATCCGCCGCTTCAGCCTGCGTACCGGCGATACCATCGAAGGCCAGATCCGTGCGCCCAAGGGGGGCGAGCGCTATTTTGCCCTGGTCAAGGTCGGACAAATCAACTTCGAGGAACCGGAAAAAGCCCAACACAAAGTCAACTTCGACAATCTTACGCCGCTCTATCCGGAAGAGCGCATCAAGCTCGAACTCGAAGACCCGACCCTGAAGGACCAGAGCTGCCGGGTCATCGACCTAATCGCGCCACTCGGCAAGGGCCAGCGGGCGCTGATCGTATCGCCGCCGCGAACCGGCAAGACGATGCTGTTGCAGAACATCGCCCACTCGATCACCGGCAATCACCCGGAGGTCTACCTGATCGTCCTCCTGATCGACGAGCGCCCCGAGGAGGTGACCGACATGGATCGGTCGGTGAAGGGCGAAGTTGTCAGCTCGACCTTCGACGAGCCGGCCTCGCGCCACGTCCAGGTTGCTGAAATGGTGATTGCAAAAGCGAAGCGCCTGGTTGAGCACAAACGCGACGTAGTGATCCTGCTGGATTCGATCACCCGCCTCGCGCGCGCCTACAACACCGTCGTGCCGTCGTCGGGCAAGGTTCTGACCGGTGGCGTCGATGCCAACGCGCTGCAACGCCCGAAACGCTTTTTCGGCGCCGCGCGCAACATCGAAGAAGGCGGATCGCTGACGATCATCGCCACTGCGCTGATCGACACCGGCAGCCGCATGGACGAAGTGATCTTCGAGGAATTCAAAGGCACCGGTAACTCGGAAATCATTCTCGACCGCAAGCTTTCCGACAAACGCACTTTCCCGGCGCTCGACATCACCAAATCCGGCACCCGCAAAGAAGAGCTGATTGTCGACAAGGGGCGGCTCGCCAAGATGTGGGTGCTGCGCCGCATTCTGATGCCGATGGGAGTGACGGATGCGATGGAATTCCTGCTCGACAAGCTCAAGCCCACAAAGAACAACGAAGACTTCTTCGATTCGATGAACACCTGAGCGCAGGACATCGGCCGAAAAAGAAAGCGGGGCCGCAAAGCCCCGCTTTTTTCGTAGCCGCGGCCGGTCCGGGGCGCTGGCGTTACCCGGTTACGCGAGATCGCCGGACTTTTCGAGATTTTCGTCTCTTTCGATCTCGCCGCGGGCGAACCGTTCGGCCAGGACTTCTTTTGCCCCGGGCCGGCACGCGCCGGGCGGCTAGACGGTGAAAACCGTCGAGCCCGTCGTTTTGCGCGCCTCCAGATCGGCATGCGCCTGCGCGGCATCTTTAAGGGCGTAGGTCTGGTTGATCTCGATTTTGACCGTCCCCGCCGAAACCAGCGCGAACAGATCACCCGCAGCCTGCTCGAGGTCGTGGCGGGTTCCGGTGTAGTGGGCGAGCGAGGGCCGGGTGATGAACAGCGATCCCTTGCCGCCGAGAAGACTCAAGTCGAACGGCGGCACCGGTCCCGAAGCCTGCCCGAACAGCACCAGCGTGCCGCGCGTCGCGAGGCAATCGAGGGAGTCCATGTAGGTGTCTTTGCCGACCGAGTCGTAGACCACCGGAAGTTTCTTGCCATCGGTGATCTCAAGCACACGCTCGCGGAAATTCTCGCGCGTGTAGACGATCGGATGATCGCAGCCATGGGCGCGCGCAAGGTCTGCTTTTTCGTCGCTGCCGACCGTGCCGATGACGGTCGCGCCCAAGTGCTTGGCCCACTGGCAGACGATCAGACCGACCCCGCCCGAGGCCGCATGGATCAAAATCGTATCGCCGGGCTGGACCGCGTGGATTATTCGGATCAGGTACCAGGCTGTCGTGCCCTTGAGCATCATGGCCGCGGCGGTCTCGTTGGAGATGGCGTCGGGTAACTTGACCAGCTTGTCGGCCGGGATCAGCCGCTGTTCGGCGTAGGCCCCCATGAACATGTTGTAGGTGACGCGGTCGCCGGCCTTGACGTTGGTGACGCCCGCGCCCACCGCCTCGACCGTGCCGGCGCCTTCCATGCCGATGGTCATCGGCAGTTGCGGCGAGGGATAGAGGCCCGAGCGGAAATAAACGTCGATGTAGTTGAGTCCGGCGGCGGACTGGCTGATTCGCGCCTCGCCCTTGCCGGGATCACCGATCTCGACGGATTCCCACTTCAAGACCTGCGGGCCGCCGGGTTCGTGCATTCGAATTGCATGAGTCATCGCAAGGTTCCGTGTTTCGACGTTCAGGGAATCAGTACCGTCGCGCCGGTGGTGCGCCGGTTGTCGAGGTCGGCAATTGCCTTATCCGTTTCCGACAATGGCCAGGTGTGCCCGATATCGATCTTCAGGCCGCCGGTGCTGACGACATCGAAGAATTCATTGGCGACCGCCAGCATGTCTTCGCGCGTATTGGTGTAGGCCGCCAGCGTGGTGCGGATGAAGTAGCGGTCCATCGGGATTTTGGCGAAGTCTTCCGACGGTACCGGGCCCGAGGTATGGCCGTACATCGCCAGCGTGCCGAACGGCTTGAGGACGGAAAACGATTTCAGGAATGTATCCTTGCCGACCGAATCGTACACCGCATCGACGCCCGCGCCTTCGGTGATCTCGTTGACGCGGGCGACAAAATCTTCGCGTGTGTAGTCGATGGCGTGGCCGCAGCCGCGGGCGCGTGCATAGTCGGCCTTGTCGGCGCTCGACACGGTTCCGATCACAGTGGCGCCGAGGTGTTTCGCCCACTGGCACAACAGGTTGCCGACCCCCCCGGCGGCGGCATGAATCAAAATCACATCGCCCGTCTTCACGCGATAGCTTTGCCGGAGCAGGTACTGGACCGTCATGCCCTTCAACAGGCCCGCCGCGGCCTGCTCGTCGGAAAATGAATCCGGCAGAAGCAGCAGTTTATCCGCTGCGATCAGCCTCGCCTGGGTAAAGGCGCCCATGGTCAGACAATAGGCGGCGCGGTCGCCTTCCTTGACCTCGGTCACGCCGGAACCCGTGGCCTCGACCACGCCGGCCGCCTCGAAGCCGAGGATGCAGGGATAGGACTGGGCGGGGTAGGACCCGTCGGCGAAATGCGTGTCGATGAAGTTGAGCCCGACCGCGGTCTGGCGCAGCCGCACTTCGCCGGCGCCGGGATCGCCCACGTCGATGTCTTCCCAGGCGAGGTTGCCGGGTTTCTTCAGGATCATCGCTTTGGTCATGGCGCGCCTCGTTCAGGGTTCAAGAATAAGGGATCCGGTGGTGCGGCGGGTTTCGAGGGCAACGTGGGCCTCGGCCGCTTGTGACAGGGGGTAACGCGCGCTGATTACGGGTTCGACCGCGCCGGTTCTAAGCGCGTCGAACAACGCGGCGGCGCTTTGCAGCAGTGTCTCGCGCGATTCGGTCACGCTTCGCACCGAAGCGCGGGTCAGGTAGGCCGACATCGGCAGATCGGCAAAACCGAACGGTGGAAGCGGCCCGGACGCGAGCCCGTACGAGGCGAGGGTTCCAGAAGACGCGACACAAGCGAGCGACCCCAGAAACGTATCCTTGCCGACTGCATCGAACACCGCGCGCACGCCGCGCCCGGACGTGATGTCTTGCACACGCGAGACGAAATCTTCGTGCGAATAATTGATCACATGGGCACAGCCGTAGCGGCGCGCGAGTTCGGCTTTTTCATCCGTCGAGACGGTACCGATGACGGTGGCGCCGAGGTGCTTCGCCCACTGGCACAGGATCAGCCCGACCCCGCCCGCCGCGGCATGAACGAGAATCTCGTCGCCAGCGGCAATCTGGGTGGTGCGGCGCAACAGGACCTCGGCCGTCAGTCCTTTGAGGATGACCGCGGCGGCGACATCGTCGGCAACCTCGTCTGGGAGAGGCACCAGTTGGGCGGCCGGAATGATGCGAATCTCGGCATAGGACCCGACCGTGATCGGATAGGCGACGCGGTCGCCTGCCTCAACTTCGGCGACGCCGGTTCCGACCGCCTCGACCACCCCCGCCCCTTCAACGCCGGGCACCGCCGGCAGCGGGTCGAGCGGCATGTGGTGGGTCCCGGCGCGGTGATAGATATCGAGAAAGTTGGCCCCGATCGCGGTTTGCCGCAGCCGAACCTCGCCCGGCCCGGGCGCACCCGCGTCGAATTCATCCCAGCGCAGAACTTCGGCGCCGCCGGTCTCATGGATGCGGATGGCGTGCGGCACGGTCAGATCCGCAGCACCGTCGAGCCCGTGGTTTGCCGCGTTTCCAGCGCGGTGTGGGCCTCCGCCGCGTCCCTCAAGTCGAAGGTCTGGTTGATCTCAATCTTGACGGCGCCTGAGGTGACGGCGGCGAAAAGATCGTCAGCCATGCGCAGCAAGTCTTCCCGTTTGGCCGAGAATCCCGGCAGCGTGGGGCGGATGAAATAGCGGTCCATCGGCAGGCGCGCGAACAGTTCCGCCGGCACCGCGCCCGACGCCGAGCCGTAGTGCGACAGCGTTCCGAACGGCGCCAGCGCCGCCATCGATTTCTCGAAGGTTTTGAGGCCGACCGAATCGAGGATCGCATCGGCGCCGTGCCCTTGCGTGATCTCCTTGACGCGGGCCGCGAAATCTTCCGATTCGTAATTCACCACATGATCGCAGCCGTGGACGCGCGCGGTATCGATCTTGGAGCCGCTGCCGACGGTACCGATGACGGTGGCGCCCATATGCTTTGCCCACTGACAGGCGATCAGCCCGACGCCGCCGGCGGCCGCATGGACGAGCACCACATCGCCCGCGACCGGCGCGCGCACCTGGCGCACCAGATACTGCGCGGTCAGTCCCTTTAGCATCATTGCGGCAGCGGTTTCGTCGGCGATCGAGTCCGGCAGCACCACCAGGCGGTCGGCGCGCACGTTGCGCACCTCGGTGTACGCTCCCATCTGCGAGGCGTAGGCGGCGCGCTCGCCGACCTTCACTTCGGTGACGCCATCGCCGACCGCGACGACTGTGCCTGCGCCTTCGCGGCCGAGAATGGCGGGAAGGTCCCCGACCTTGTAAAGGCCCGAGCGGAATTGTGTGTCGATGAAGTTAATTCCCGCTGCGGTCTGTTGCAGCTGGGCTTCGCCGGGTCCCGGCAGGGGCACCGCGACGTCTTCCCAAGAAAAATTCTCGGGCGGCCCCGGTTGTCGTAACAAGACGGCATGACTCATGGCTGGCTCCTGCATGTATTCGTGGCCCGGCGTGCGGGCGCTTCGCCGCAAGCCGCGGCGGCGTCGGGCCGCGTGACCATATCGATGTCGATCAGGCCGCCAGACTGGCCTTGAAAAATTCGAGCGTTCGGCCGTTGGCGAGTTCGGCTGCCTCGGCGACGTAAGCATCGCCACCCTTGCGGGCAAAGGCGTGATCCTGACCGGCGTAGTCGTGGATGGTCACCAGCGCGTTGCCTTTGAGACCGTCCTGAACCTTTTGCTGCGCATCTTTCGGCACGAACTGATCCTCGACCGCAACATGAAGCATCAACGGTTTGGTTATGCCGCCGGCATCGCCCAGTTTCGGTTCGATACCGACGCCGTAATAGCCAACCGAGGCATCGATATCCGAATGGGCGGCCATCATGTAGGCCAGGAACCCGCCGAGGCAGAATCCTATGCAGCCGACCTTGGCAGTAGTCTCTTCGCGTTGGCGCAAATGCGAGACGGTCGAATAGAGATCGGCAATGCCTTTTTCGACGTCGAACCTGCCGTATAGGTCGAATGCTTTTTGGAAGGCGGTTTCGTCTTCGGAATTGATCTGTACGCCCGGTTCGATACGCCAGAACAGATCCGGGCACAGCGCCACATACCCCGCCACCGCGAGATCGTCGGCGATGTTCCGCATCCAGGTGTTGACGCCGAAAATCTCCTGAATCACGACAACGCCGGGTCCGGTGCCGGACGGGGGCGCCGCCAGATAGCCCGTGAAGTCGCCGTCGCCGCCCGGGATGGCAATTTCCTGACCGCTCATGGTTCACTCCCCTGCAATTCATTATTCGCGCGCGAACCCGTGGCAGTCGCCCGGGTCGCGAGGGCGCCGACTCTAACGACGGGCCCGATGCTTGTCACGGGAGGGGTGGCGAAAGAATGGCGCCTTCGAGGTGAAGCAGATACGCCTTGGTTTCGGTGCCATTGCCGCCGGAGTACAGGCCCATGCCCGTGGCGCTGACGACGCGGTGGCAGGGAATCAAGACCGGAATGGGGTTGGCGCCGCAGGCCTGCCCGACCGCGCGTGGCGACGATCCGATGCGGCGGGCGAGGGCGCCATAGCTTTCGGTCGCCCCGCACTCGATCTGCTGCATCGCCGACCAGACGCGGCGCTGGAATTCGGTTCCGGCCGGGGCCAGCGGAAGGCCGGAATAATCCGTCCGGCCGGTGTCGAAATACGCCTCGAGGCGCTCTTTGGCGCGGCTCAGCAAGGGCGTCGGCGTCTGCTCGCGGACCCAGCCCCAGTCGAGGGCGACGATTGTGCCCCGGTCCTCGCTGAGCGTCAGGTCGCCCACCGGCGAATGCAGGGAGAGTTGCGGCGCGTTGATCATTAAATTAAGTATAACAATGGGTTAGGGCGTAGACAAGGCGGCGATCAGGGCGCCGGCCCCGGTCACCGGCAGCGAGCACGCCCTGCCGATGCAGACATAGGCGGTGGCCTGGCCCGCGACCATTGACATGCCGGCGGCCGGGTGTCCGCGGGGCAGCGCCACGCCGGGCGCCACCACCTGCACCACTTTGGTCGGCAGCGAGGCCGATTCCGCCGCCCGCAAGAGGGCGCGCGTGTCCTCCGATTCGCGCTCCCCGAGAATTGCGATCTGGACGGCGCGGTCGAGAAAGTCGAAGCCGTTGAGGAACGTCGTCAGGGGAAAAAAGTTGCGCCCGGTTTCGGCGGCGAAGGCGGCAGCGAACGCGCCACCCTCGTTTCGCATCTCGCGCAGGCACCAGTCGACGGTTTCGCGAACGCGGATCTCGTAAAGCGGGCTCTGCGTTTCCGGCCACACCGTCGCCATCAGCTCGATAAAATGAGCGTTGTCGTAGAGCATCTTTTCAAAATGGAGCGCGAGCCAACGGTCATCGACCGAGTAGCGCGCAAAGCCGCCGCCGACGTGATCGTAGATGCCGCCTTGACACATGCGGTCGAGGGTGAGCGTCACGGCTTCTTTGAAGCGCGCCTCGCCGGTGCGCAAATAGGCGCGTCAGAAAAACTGGAACAGCGGTGGCATCGGAAACTTGGGCGGGCCGGCAAGACCGCCGTGGGCGGAATCGACGTTTTCAACCAGTTGCGCCGCCATCGAATTCGTCAGGTCGGCGGAGAGGGCGGCACCGCCCATAGGCGCGCTGTCGCCACGCCGAATCGCCGCCAGCAGGGCGTCGGTATTGCGGACGACGTTGGCGCGTTCGGACTTGAAGACTTCGGCCATGCGTTGTAACTCTTGGTCGAACCCGAGCCGGCCCCAGCGGCTTTCGGGCGGGAAGTAGGTGCCACCCTAGAACGGGTCGCCGTCGGGCGTGAGAAACATGGTGAGGGGCCAACCGCCTTGTTCACCGAGCGCCGAGAGCGCCGACTGATAAATTGCGTCGATGTCCGGGCGTTCTTCGCGGTCGACCTTGATGTTGACGAAGTGCGCGTTCATCAGGTTGGCAATCTCAGGCTGCTCGAAACTTTCATGCGCCATGACGTGGCACCAATGGCACGCCGCATGACCGAGGCTGAGCAGAATTGGCTTGTCCTCCGCCTTGGCGCGGGCGAGCGTGTCGTCGGACCAGGCCAGCCAATCGACCGGGTTGTCTTTGTGCTGCAACAGGTAGGGGCTGGTTTCGTCGGCGAGGGCATTGGCCATGGGTGCAATCGATTCTAGTGAGGCGCGGTTTCCAGGGGCGCGACTTTGGCGTTTCGCCGTTTCGCAGTTCGATGTTTCAGTTTCGGCCCGAACCACCGTTCAACTCTTCTCGACATCGGGCGCCGAATCCATCGGCACGAAATGTTGAAGGTGAACCCCTAACACGGAGACGCCCGGCAATAGACCGGCGGGTCGTAGGGATTTGGCGGCGGTGGCTCCGTGCCGGGGCGGGAATACGCTATAACGGAATCCGAAAGAGGAGCCCGGCTATGAAGATAACCGTCGATATTGATTGCACGCCCGAAGAAGCGCGCAGCTTCCTCGGGCTGCCGGACGTGAGCGCGCTGCAAAAAGACATGATCGAAATGCTCAAAGAGCGCATGGGGGCTGGCATCAAGGACATGGATGCCGAGGCCTTGATGAAATTGTGGATGCCGGTCGGTGGCGAGGGCTGGCCCGACATGATGAAATCGTTCTGGGGCAAGGCGGGCGGAGGCAAGACTTGAGTGGGCGCGGCTTGCGCCGGGTGCCACGCCAGAGGCGCCCGTGAGCACCGAGGCGGGCGGTCCGCCGTTCTATTACGCCCGCCATGTGTTTTGCTGCGTCAACGAACGCGAGCCCGGCGACCGGCGCGGGTGCTGCAAGGCCAAGGGATCGCCCGCTTTGCGCGACTATATGAAGACCCGGGTGCGGCAGCTCAAACTGAAGCGAACGCGCATCAACCAGCCGCTCTGCCTCGATCGCTGCGAACTTGGGCCGACCATGGTGATCTACCCGGAGGGGGTCTGGTACACCTATCGCACCGAAGCCGATGTCGGTGAAATCCTGCAAACCCACTTGATCGAAGGCGGCCGGGTCGGGCGCTTGCTGCTTGAGCCCCATCACCGGGTGCCGGAGGACCGCGTGACCGAGGCGGTGGACGACTGAAATTACTTCAGAGAATGAAACGATTTTTGCGCTCTCGAGCGGCGCCGGGCGTGCCGGCGTTGCCGTGGTTCGCGTGTCTGGGGCGGCGGCCGGAGCGGCGCTGGAGGCGCTTGGCGGGTGGCGGAAACCGGCGCGGCAGGCGCGTCTCGCGCGCATTTCGGAGGCGGACGGGCGCGTGATCGACGATGCCCTGACGCTGTTCTTCGCGGCCCCGCACAGTGCCACCGGCGAAGATGTGGCCGAATTTCACGTTCATGGCGGCGGCGCCGTGATCGCCGCGGTGCTGGGTGCGCTTGGCCGCCAGCCCGGGTTACGCCCGGCCGGGCCCGGCGAATTCACCCGCCGCGCCTTCGAGAACGGCAAATTCGATCTCACCCAGGCCGAAGCGGTGGCGGACCTGATCGATGCCGAGACCGAGGCTCAACGCAGGCAGGCGGTGCGCCAGCTCGACGGCGAGCTGGGGCGGCTCTACGCCGGGTGGGCCGAGCGCCTGGGGCGACTGCTGGCCCACGCCGAAGCGGGGCTCGATTTTTCCGACGAGGATCTACCCGCGAATTTGGAAGCGGATTTCGGAAACCAGATCTTGGCATTGCAGAGGGAAATTGCCGATCATCTCGATGACGGCGAAAGGGGCGAGCGCCTTCGTGCCGGATACTATGTAGCCATCATCGGCGCGCCGAACGTCGGCAAGTCCACACTGCTCAATCGGCTCGCCCGGCGCGACGCCGCGATCGTCGCTGCGACGGGCGGCACCACCCGGGACGTCATCGAGGTTCACCTCGACATCGGTGGGTTCCCGGTGGTGGTGGCCGACACCGCGGGATTGGGGGTGGCGAGCGGCGCGGTGGAGGCGGAAGGGGTACGCCGGGCCCGGGCGCGGGCGGGGGCCGCCGACCTGACGCTCGCGGTGTTCGATGCCGGCACCTGGCCCACCGAGGATGTCGAGACAGCGGCTCTGGTCGACGAGCGGACGATCCGGGTCTGGAACAAGCTTGACTTGGCGCCGGCCGCGTTTGCCGCCGACGGGGTGTTGGTTTCGGCCCTGAACGGCGTCGGGCTTGATCGTCTCGAAGAAGCTCTGCGGGACCGTGTCGCGGCGGAAGCTCCGGCCGTTGCCGGGGCTCCCCTGTTGACCCGCCAGCGCCATCGCCAGGCCCTGGAGTCCTGCGCCGGGACGTTGGAGCGGGCCTTGGAGGCGCGCGCTGAGCTGCGGGCTGAGGACCTTCGTCTGGCGCTGCGGTCGTTGGCGCGGATCACTGGACGGGTCGACGTCGAGGATCTTCTGGACACCATTTTCGCCGATTTCTGCATCGGCAAGTGAACACGTTTCACGTGAAACATAGGGCGCTTTGACTTGTCCACAGGGGGTCCATAGATTGCAGCTGTGATGAAAACCCTATCTGCAAGCGAGGCGGCGGCCCGCCCTTTCGACGTGATCGTCGTCGGAGGCGGCCATGCCGGGTGCGAGGCGGCGGCCGCTGCGGCGCGCACCGGAGTTGAGACGCTGCTGGTAACACATCGCCTCGACACCATCGGCGAAATGTCTTGCAACCCGGCGATCGGCGGCATCGGCAAAGGTCATCTGGTGCGGGAAATAGACGCCCTCGGCGGCGTCATGGGCGAGGCCGCCGATGCGGCCGGGGTTCAGTTTCGGCTTTTGAATCGGAGCAAAGGCCCGGCGGTTCAGGGACCGCGCGCTCAGACTGACCGCAAGCTCTATCGCGCCGCGGTTCAGGCGCACTTGGCCGGGCAGTCCGGGCTCGAGGTGTGCGCCGCGGCAGTAGAAGATCTGCGGGTCGAGGCGGGGCGCGTGACCGGTGTGATTCTCGGTGACGCTCGGCACGTGCGCGCGGCGGCCGTCGTGCTGACCACGGGCACGTTCCTGCGCGGGCTGATTCATATCGGCGAGAAGCAGATTCCCGCCGGCCGCCATGGCGAGGCGGCGTCCTCCGGGCTGTCGGCGACCCTGGAAGGCGCCGGGTTCGTGCTGCGGCGGCTCAAGACCGGGACGCCGCCGCGAATCGACGGCAGAACCGTCGATTGGGACCGTGTTGTGGTGCAAAACGGGGACGATGATCCGATATTCTTCAGTTCGTTAACTGAACGGGCAATTATTAGGCAGATACCCTGTCATATAACAGAGACAAACGAAGCCAGTCATCGGGTAATCCGCGAAAATCTACACAAATCGCCCCTCTATTCGGGACGAATTTCTGGATCGGGACCGCGATACTGTCCTTCTATCGAAGACAAAGTGGTCCGGTTCGCCGATCGCTCCCGGCACCAGATTTTCCTCGAGCCCGAGGGTCTCGACGACCCGACGATCTACCCCAATGGCATCTCGACCTCCTTGCCGGAGGATGTGCAAGCCGCCTTTGTCGCCACCATTCCAGGGCTGGAACGGGCGCGAATCCTGCGACCGGGCTACGCCATCGAATACGATCACGTCGATCCGCGCGAGCTCGGCACGACCCTCGAATCCCGGCGCCTGCCGGGCCTCTACCTGGCGGGACAGATCAACGGCACTACCGGCTATGAGGAGGCAGCGGGCCAGGGCCTGATGGCGGGCCTCAACGCTGCCTTGAATCGCGCCGGCGGGGAGGCGGTTCTCGATCGCGCCGACGGGTACATCGGCGTACTGATCGATGATCTTGTCACCAAGGGGGTGACCGAGCCCTACAGGATGTTTACCTCGCGCGCCGAATTCCGCCTCAGCCTGCGTGCCGACAATGCCGACCGCCGCCTGACGCCCTTGGGCCGGGATTGGGGCTGCATCGGCGCCCGCCGCGCCGCCTGGTTCGAGCGCCGTAGCGAGGCGCTGGCCCGGGCCCGGGGCCTCCTTGACACCTTGTCGGCGTCCCCCAACACGGTGCGGCAGCAGGCCGGGCTCAATGCCGCTGCGGACGGGCGCCGGCGCCTGGCCGCCGAGTGGCTGACCTACCCGGAGGCTACGGTGGCCGGATTAGCGGCGGTTTGGCCCGAGCTCGACAATGTCGATCCTGCGACAGCAAAGTGGCTTGAGGCCGACGCCCACTACGCCAGTTATCTGGCGCGCCAGGAGGCGGATATCGAGGCGTTCCGCCGCGACGAAGCGTTGCTGCTGCCGGCGGATCTCGATTACGCCGTGATCGGCGGCCTGTCGGCTGAGGTGCGCGCCAAGCTCACCGGCCATCGGCCGCGGACGCTCGGCGCGGCGGCGCGAATTTCAGGGGTGACCCCGGCGGCGCTGACGGCTTTGCTCGGCCATGTCCGCAGCCGAGAGAGGCCGCGCCCCGTCGCTTAAAGGGCTGGGGTGTTTCACGTGAAACTTGTCGCCCCGGCTCCACCCGCGCCGCCCATGACAGCGGCGGAGTTTCAGGCCCTGACCGGTGCCGCGCCGGCGGCCATCGAGCGGATCGAAGAGGTTCTGACGCTCCTTCGACTGTGGCAACCGCGGATGAATCTCGTCGGCCGCTCGACACTCGAAGATCCCTGGCGGCGTCACGTTCTCGACTCGGCGCAACTCATGGCCCATGCCGGGCCCGACGCCCGGGTGTGGCTGGACATCGGTTCGGGGGCCGGATTTCCTGGGCTTATCACTGCCATCATGGGCGCTTCGGAAAAACATCTGGTCGAGCCCAATACCCGGAAGTGCGCTTTCTTGAGGGAGGCGGCGCGGGTCGCGGGGATCGACGTCCATATTCACAATGGACGAGCCGAAGACATTGTCCCCATCGGCGCCGACGTCGTCACTGCCAGAGCGGTGGCGCCGCTTGCCGTTTTGCTGCCGCTGGCGGCGCGGCATCTGGCGCAAAAGGGAACCTGTCTATTCTTGAAATCACAAGAAGTAGATACAGAATTGACCGAGGCGACTAAATATTGGAAACTTCGTACGACCCGTTTTGCCAGCCTAACCGATTCTGGGGGCTGCATTCTGCGTTTGGAGGTCGAGGGCCATGAATGACGAGACCTTGGTGACCGGCCACGGCAGGCGGGTCTTCGCTGTCGCCAACCAAAAAGGGGGCGTCGGCAAGACAACGACGACGATCAATCTGGCGACGGCCCTGGCGGCGGTGGGCCGGCGGGTCCTGGTGATCGACCTCGACCCGCAGGGCAATGCCTCGACCGGCCTTGGAATCGACAAGGCCCGGCGCAGCCCCAGCTCCTACGACGTTATCCTCGGTGCCGCCACCTTGGGCGAGGCGATCACGGGTTCGCAGATTCCGGGGCTCGACATCGTCCCCTCGACCGTCGACCTGCTCGGCGCAGAGCTCGAACTGATCGACATGGACCGGCGCAGCCACCGGCTGTGCGATGCCCTGGCCGCCCACCACGCCGATCCCCACGAATTCGTTCTCGTCGACTGTCCGCCGGCGCTGGGTCTTTTGACCCTCAACGCGATGACCGCCGCGGATGCCCTGTTGGTGCCCTTGCAATGCGAGTTCTTCGCCCTTGAGGGCCTGAGCCAGTTATTACGTACGGTTGAACGTGTTCGGAGTTCATTCAACCCGACGCTCGAACTCCAGGGCGTCGTTCTGACAATGTTCGACAAGCGAAACAATCTGTCGGACCAGGTTGCGGCGGACGCGCGCGGCTATCTGGGGGAAAAGGTATTCAAGACCGTGATCCCCCGGAACGTGCGGGTTTCGGAGGCGCCGTCCTACGGCAAGCCAGCCCTTGTCTACGATCATCGCTGCGCCGGAAGCCGTGCCTATATGGCGCTGGCGCGGGAGTTTCTGATTCGCGAGGGGGTCGCGCTGGCAGCATGATGGAGGCCGCGATGAGCGAAGAGACTTCACGCAAAGGGTTGGGCCGGGGGCTGTCGGCCCTGCTCGGTGACGAAGGGGAGGACTACGCCTCCCTCGACCGGGTACGCGCCGCCAAGGACGTTCCGATCGAGTTTCTCGAGCCGAGCCCCTTGCAGCCACGCCACCGTTTCGACGAGGAAGAGCAGGCCTCGCTGGTCGATTCGATTCGCGAGCACGGCATCCTTCAGCCGATTCTGGTGCGCCGCAAGGCAGGCGCCGAATCCGAGGCTTACGAAATCGTTGCCGGCGAGCGGCGCTGGCGCGCGGCCCAGCAGGCCCAGCTCAGCCAGGTTTCCGTAATCATCAAAGACCTGACCGATTCGCAAAGCCTCGAGGTGGCGCTGGTCGAGAACGTTCAGCGCCTGGACCTGTCGCCGATCGAGGAGGCCGAGGGCTACAAACGGCTGGTCGACGATTTCAACCACAGCCAGGACGACCTCGGCCGGCTGGTCGGCCGCAGCCGCAGCCATATCGCCAATACCCTGCGCTTGCTGAATCTGCCGGACGAAGTGCGCGAGATGCTGGCCGATGGCCGTCTGACCGCAGGTCATGGCCGGGCGCTGCTCGCGGTAGAGGATCCCGTTTCGGTCGCGAAACAGATATTGGAATCGGGTCTCAACGTCCGGTCGGTAGAAGCCATCGCCCGGCGCCGCAAAAAAAGCCCGCTGTCGCGGCCGGAAAAGGATCCCGATACCGCCGCCCTCGAACACGATCTATCGACCGCCGTCGGCATGCCGGTCGAGATCCATCACCGCGGCGAAAAAGGCGGCTGGATAAAGATCCGCTATTCCATGCTCGAACAACTCGACGAGCTATGCAAGCGCCTGATTCATCACGCTGAATCGAACGGCGCCGAATAGGTCGTTTCGAACCCGGTCGAAATGTATGCGGGACATCAAGTCCTCGTATTCCGGCGTCGTTGCGCGGGGCCGTCAAAAATAACCCGCCCCAGAAAACGCCAACCGGCTGGCCCGGCCCAGACCGCCAATATTCTCTACCAAGGCGAAACCAAGAACCCCGCACCAAGGCGAAACCAGACACCCCGCGGACGTTTCGCGAGAGCTGACTTGGAGCCCTCAGCGAGACTGCCGCAGCGCTGCCGCTGCGATCTGAAACAGGGCCCGGCTGCAAATCTCGCGCGCCGGTGCCGCCGTCCGTTTGCAGCCCCGCTCCGATGCCGAAACAACTTCCATCGCCGCCTCAATCCCGGGTCCCGACCACCGCCTCACCTGTTTGGCCACCCGGGCGCGATGCTTGAAAAAAACCGGTGGCCGCAGTCGAGCCGGTACGTCCTCGGGTGCTGTGCCGGCCGCCACCAACCCAAGCCCGGTGTGCAGTTGCTGCAGGTGGCGAGCGAGCGAGCGCAGGATTCCTATCGACTCGTTGCCTAACCGGAACGATCGCACCAGCGCCTGGTCGAGGGCGGTAAATTCGCCCGACGCCGCAGCCAGCACCACATCATCGACGGCGTAGGCGGCGCCGTCACCGACGGCCGCCTCGACATCGGCCGCTTCGACCTGCCCGGCGCCGACGTAAAGGGCGAGTTTTTCGATTTCGCGGCGCGAGGCGAGTCGATCGGCACCAAGCCGTCCGCTGAGCGTGTCGAGCGCCTCGCGGCTGATCGACAGTCCCGCCTCCCCCAGCACCGACCGCGCCAACCGGAAAAGGTTCTCCTGGTCGTCCTCATAACAGGGGATGGCAGCGCCCGCACTCGCGCCCTCGAACATGCGCCGCAGTGCTGACCGTGGCCCAAGATTGCCGGCACTCGCGATTACCAGGCTGTCGCCCGGGCCGCCCTCAACCAGCGTCTCGAAGGCGGGCGCAATACGGTCGGCGGCGTCTCGAACCCACACCACACGCCGGCCGCCGCCGAATGCAACGGCCGCGGCTTCGTCGCCAAGCCGGCCCGGATCTTCGGCGAGGTCAGGGCCCGCCAATTCGACCACACGGAAGGGATCGTCGAGGGTTTCCGCCACAGCCAGCACAATCGCGCGGCTGCGCTCGTTCACCAAGCCTGCGTCAGGGCCGTAAACCAGCACTGCCAAAACGCCCTCGGGCGGATTGGCGATAAAGCTGTCGATCTGGCGCCCCGGTATCTTCATCGTCCCGCCAGTATAACCGCGGGCGCGCCCGCGCCCAGTCGTTGCACAACACAAATGAAGGCGCGCCGTCTGTCACGCGCGCAAACCTTGCTCAGCTGTGCCCGCCGCGAAGACTTTGAGAAAAATAAACGCCCAACCGGTTGCGAATTTCTTCGCTTACATCGCGGGCGGCGCGCGCCTCGGCATCGTTTTCGGCGGCGATGTTAGCGAACTCGGACTGCACCACGTTGAACGCAGCCACCGCCCGCACGATCCCGTTGGTAAGCACATCGCCCGACGCCGCATCCATCAGGCGATAACTGACCCGGACCGTCAGATTGATGCGGGTCGCACTTTCGTCACGCTCGATCGCCAAACCCTCGCGCGACCGCGACATCGAAACGCCCAACCGATAACGCGGCACCGCTGGCACGCCGCGCGGTGTCAGCCGGTCGCTGAGTTCATTCCGCAGAATCTGCCCGATCCGGTCCGGTACCGGCAGCACGTCGATCGCCGCCATCTCGACCAGGGACCTGTCGTCGTCCGAACGCCGCCCGTACAACGGTTGAAAGCCGCACGCCGCAAGCGCGAGCACGGATCCCATCGCCGCCACGGCGTGCCGTCTAGACCACAACATTGACGATCCGGTTGGGCACCACGATCACCTTGCGGACGGCCTTGTCGCCGATCGCACGGATGACGTTTTCGTTGGCGAGCGCCAGTTCCTCGACTGCCGCTTTGCCGGTATCGCGGCCGACTTCGATTGTAGCGCGCAGTTTACCGCCCACCTGAACGGCAATGGTGACGTTATCGTCGGTGGCAAATGCTGTGTCGGCCTCCGGCCAGGCCTCAAACACCAGCAGGGTTTCGTGGCCCAGCCACTGCCAGAGTTCCTCGGCGATGTGCGGCAGCATCGGTGCGATCAGTTTCACCACCGCCTCGAGGGCCTGGCGCCGGACCCAGGCGGCGGCGCTCCCGTCGTCGCCGAAGGTCTCGAACAGATTGGTAAATTCCCGGACCCGTGCGACCGCACGGTTGAAATGAAACCGCTCGATGTCGGCGGTGACCCCGGCGATGGTCTTGTGGAGTTCGCGCAAGACGCGGGCCGATCCGGAATCCGGCGCGGCGCCGCCCGCGGGTGCCGCTGCGCCGGCGCGTGCAACCGGTCCCGGCGGCTCGGTGACGATTCGCCACAGGCGATTGATGTAACGCCATGCCCCCTGGATGCCCTGCTCGGTCCATTCCAGATCGCGCTCGGGCGGGCTGTCCGACAGCATGAACCAGCGCGCAGTGTCGGCCCCGTAGGCGCCGATGATGCTCTCGGGATCGACCGTGTTGCGTTTCGACTTGCTCATCGATTCCGAGCGCCCCACCGTTACGCGCGCGCCGTCGGCCGAACACACCGCCGAGCCGTCCGGGGCGATCTCGACCTCGCCGGGGTAAAGCCAGCGGCCATCGGCATGACGGTAGGTCTCGTGGCAGACCATGCCCTGGGTAAACAGGCCGGCAAACGGTTCGACGACCTGGACATGATCGGCTTGCTTCATCGCCCGCATGAAGAACCGCGAATACAACAGGTGAAGAATGGCGTGCTCGATGCCGCCGACGTACTGGTCTACCGGCAACCAATACTCGACGGCTTTTTTCTCGACCGGAACGTCCGCCCGGGCGGAACAGAACCGCGCAAAATACCAAGACGAATCGACAAAGGTATCGAGGGTATCGGTCTCCCGTCGCGCCGCGGTGCCGCACCGGGGACAGGGCACGTTACGCCAGGTTTCGTGCTGATCCAGCGGGTTGCCGGGGACGTCGAAGCGGACATCATCGGGCAGCCGGACCGGAAGTTCCTGTTTCGGAACCGGAACGACCCCGCACGCGGGGCAATGAACGACCGGAATCGGGCAGCCCCAGTAGCGCTGGCGCGAGACGCCCCAGTTGCGCAGGCGGTAATGAATGGTGCGCTCGCCGCGGCCCGCCGCTTCCAGCCGTTTCGCCATCTCTTCCTTGGCGGCGGCAATGTCGAGGCCGTCGAGGAAATCCGAGTTGATCAGCCGTCCGGTGCCGGTAAAGGCGTCCCCGGCGCTGGTAAAACCGGCCGCCGCCTCACCCGCCGGCGCCACCACCGGCAGCACCGGCAAACCATAGGCGCGGGCAAAGTCGAGGTCGCGCTGATCGTGCGCCGGGCAGCCGAAGATTGCACCGGTGCCGTACTCCATCAGCACGAAATTGGCGATATAGACCGGCAACTCGCCTCCGCCGAACGGATGCAGCGCCCGCAGCCCGGTGTCGTAACCCTTCTTCTGGGCGCGTTCGATGTCGGCCTCGCTTGTGCCAAGCCGCGCGCATTCGGCGATGAAGGCGGCGGCGGCCGGGTCGGCCTCGGCGACCTCGCGGGCAAGTGGGTGGTCCGGCGACAGGGCGCAGAAACTGGCCCCGAACAGCGTGTCATGGCGGGTGGTGAAGACCTCGAGGCGGTCTTCCCGGCCCTTGAGGTCGAACGCGAACCTCACCCCTTCGGAGCGGCCAATCCAGTTCTCCTGCATCGCGCGCACGCGCTCCGGCCAGCGCTTGAGATCGTCCAGTGATTCCAGCAGGTCGTCCGAAAACAGGGTGATCCGCAGCACCCATTGATTTAGGGTGCGCTTTTCGATGATCGCGCCCGAACGCCAGCCGCGGCCGTCGATTACTTGTTCGTTGGCCAGCACCGTCTCATCGACCGGATCCCAGTTGACCCGGCTTTCCTTGCGGAAGGCGAGCCCGGTCTCAAGCATTTCGAGAAAAAGTTGTTGCTGGTGGCGGTAGTACTCGGGGTGACAGGTCGCGATTTCGCGCGACCAGTCGAGCGACAGGCCCATGCTCTGTAGCTCGCCGCGCATGGTGTCGATATTGGCGTAGGTCCATTCAGCCGGGTGGACACCCTGCTCGCGCGCCGCGTTTTCAGCCGGCAGCCCGAAGGCGTCCCATCCCATCGGATGAAGGACGTTGAACCCACGGGCGCGCTTGTAGCGGGCGATCACGTCGCCAAGCGCGTAATTGCGCACGTGCCCCATGTGGATGCGACCCGACGGATAGGGGAACATCTCGAGGACGTAGTATTTCGGTTTGTCCGACTCCTCGGTCGCCTCGAAGACCCGGGCCTTGTCCCAGGCCGCCTGCCACTTGGCTTCCGTTTCCCGGGCGTTGTATCGCGCCATTGAATTACCCCGAGCCGCCGATCCTGCCGGCTTGCCGTCCGGGGACCACGGATCCAAAATACATCGAGAACCGATCGGGCCCGAGTTTTAGCGCCTTGGCGCGGTGGCGCAAGGGGTCTCGGCCCGGGGCGATACGGCCGCTACTCGACGGTCGAATTGATCCTGAGTTCCCGCGCCCGCGTCAGGATTGCGTCTTCGAGCTGCGTCCGTGCCTTGGGATTGGTGTTGGCGTCGATCCAGCCCGCGGCGCCGTCGCGGCGCTGACGGAACAGGGCAACCTTGATCCCGTCGGCGCGCAGCCGTCGGTCGAGGATATAGACCGTCATTTTAAAGCGCTCGCCCGGGGTTTCTGGCGGGGCGTACCATTCGGTGATAATGACCCCGCCGAACGGATCGGCCGAGGCCAGCGGCATGAACGAAACCGTGTCGAGCGACGCTCGCCACAGGAACCCGTTGACGCCGATCCCGCTACTGCCACCGCCGCCGCCGTCGTCGTCTCCGCCGAACAGTTGCAACCCTTTGGCCTCGAAGAGGCGGTCTTCTTTGGCTTTCTCGGCCTCGCTTTGGGGCACGTAGAGGTTGTCGGCGACCTTTTCGGGTGAATCGGCCTTGCGTTCGAGATTGGTGCACGCCCCCAGGATCAGGCCAGCGGATATGGCGACGACCAAGCCCCGGACACCGAACCGGCGGCCAGCACCAAACGGCAAATTCTGTATCATGGGCGTATAGTAGCAAGTCCCGCGCCACCATCCCAGCCTCGCCCAGCACGCAATTCTGCCGCCGGCCACCCCGCCCCCAGTCGGTTTTGCTTGCGTCGCAGGGCCAGCACAGGCTAAACGCCGTCCATGACCCCCGATGCCCTGATCGAGCGCGCGCTCCACCAGTTCCAGACCGGGCAATTTGACGGTGCGGCCAAGGCGTGCCGCCGCGTCCTCAAGGCCAATCCCCGGCATGTCGACGCGTTAAATTTGTTGGGTGTGGTGTCCTTCAAGGCGGGTGACGCTGGCCGCGCGGTGGAGAACCTGCAAAAGGCGCTGGCGCTGGATCCGGTTAATCCGGAAATCCACAAGAACCTTGGCTTCGCGCTGCGCGACCTCGGGCGCCACAAGGAGGCAGCCGAGAGTTTCGGCCGCGCCCTCGAGCTTGACTCCCAAGATGTGGTGGCCGCGTTCCAACTGGGCGTGGCGCTTGCCGAAGGGGGCGACCACGGCGAGGCCGCGTCTCTGTTTGCCCAGATTGTCACCCAATATCCGGACAACGGCCTGGCTTGGTACAACCACGCCAACGCCCGCCGCCATGTAGGTAATTTCGATAGCGCAGCGACAAGCTACGCTCGCGCGGCCGAATTGTTGCCTAACGACGCCAGAGTCTATCAGGGTTGGGGCCTCGCCCTCTATGAGCTCGATCGTTGGGACGACGCCCTCGATAAACTGCGCCGCGCCTTGGAATTGGATCCGTTAGGCGACAGGCTCGCCGACACACTGATCAACATGGGGCACACGCTGCGTTACATGGGATCGTTTGAGGAGGCTCTGGCGCATTACGATCGCGCCCTCTCGCTCAGCCCGAACCAAGTCGAAGCCGTCATTGGTAAGGCTGGCGTTCACGAACTCAATCGCCAGTTCGACAAGGCGCACGATCTTTTGCGGCCCATTCTCGACGACGCGAGGCCGCCGACGAGCGCAATAGACCTTTACGCGCGGTTGGCATCGCGGTTCGGCGAAGTGGAACACGCCATCAGGCTCTTGCAAGAAGCGCTGTTGCGGGAAGACCTCAGGCGTGATCAAGAGCAGCGCCTGAATTTCAATCTTGCCACTCTCTTCGACGCGGAAGGTCGCTACGATGATGCTTTCCACCGCTTCACGGTGGCGAATGCTCTCTACGCTACCGACTACGATGCGGTGGCCGAGCGCGATGCCATCAACGACATCGTCCGCGTTTTTTCTCGTGACACTCTTGCCCGGATGCCCCGGGCGTCGGTCGATTCGAATCTACCAATTTTTATCGTTGGCATGCCGCGCTCGGGCACGACTTTGGTGGAACAAATCTTGGCAAGCCACCGCGACGTGGCAGGTGGCGGCGAACTTCAGACACTGAAGCAGATCGTGCGCGATCTACCCGAACTGGTGGGTTGCGACGACAACAACGAGTTCATCGCCCGCCACATGACTGCGGCCTTCGCCGACGGGGCGGCCCGGCGTTATCTCGACGAGGTTGCCGATCTCGCTGGCGACCACACGCGCCTGATCGACAAAATGCCGCATAATTTTTCGCACTTGTGGCTGATCCAGATATTGTTTCCCGGCGCGCCGGTGGTGCATTGTCGGCGCGACCCGCTCGACACCTGCCTGTCGTGCTACTTCCAGGATTTCAACGAACGCCACCGCTATAGCCGGGATCTAAATGATCTCGGGCGCCATTACAGGGGCTACGAGCTCCTGATGGCTCACTGGCGCGAAACGCTCGATCTCCGTGTCCTCGACGTGGCGTACGAGGACCTGGTGGCCGATACCGAGCATTGGGCCCGGCAAATCGTCGCCCACAGTGGCCTCGACTGGGATCCGAATTGCCTTGAATTCCACCGTAACCGGCGATTTGTCACCACAGCGAGCCGCGACCAGGTCCGCGAGCCGATCTACACCCGATCTGTCGCCCGCCACAGCCACTACCAAGCCCATCTGAATGCACTCAGGAACGCCCTGAAAGGATCGGGAATATAGGGGTTTTTCTGATTGTGGCGTCAGCGCAACAGTGCGCGAATATTGACACAACTCGGGGTTCAAACGCTTGACCCGCCCCGATTTCCTAGGCTCTATGGGCGCCACCAAGTACCAACAAACTAACGCCGCGAGGTCGATCCCGATCACGCGCATTCGTAGAGAAGAGGTTTGGAATGAAAAAAGTACTTTTCGGGACCTCGGCCCTTGTCGCGGCCGGACTCTTGTCCGGTGGAGCGATGGCGGCGGATCCCGTTAGCCTAGGTATCAGCGGCTTCTTTGGTTGGGGCGCCGGTTATGTTTCCGAAGACGACGGCGTTGGGCGTCCTGGCAACAACGACCGCAATCATGCCTTCGCGCAAGATACGGAAGTCATATTCTCGGGGTCCTCTGATCTCGATAACGGGACGAAGGTGACGGTCCAAATCGAGCTCGAAGGCGACTCAGTAGGCGACCAGATCGACGAAAACTTCATTCGTTTCTCCAACGATTCTTGGGGCACGATTGAAATGGGCGGTCGTGACGGCCCAGCTCAGAAGATGCTAACCCTCGGTCCGGCAGTCGACTTCCATCACATCATTGGCACCGCAGCGTTCAGCTACATCAACGCTGGCACTAACGACACCGGCGGGGCAATCTTTGTGCTCGGCCGGCTCAGCGATTCGTATAAAGTTTCGTACTACACGCCTCGCATAAGCGGTTTCCAACTCGGCGTCTCGTACGAGCCGGAACCCGGTCTCGATGGTGGTGCCCAGACAAATGCGTTGACGCCCGACACCAGCACGACCGCGGGTTCGAACAGCGAATTCATCGAAGTCGGCCTTAATTATGTCGGCGCTTTCGGTGACGCGAGCGTCCGTGGCGGAGTTATGTATGCCCACGGCAACCAAGAAGGAACCGCGGCCGTCGGCCCCCTGCTTGATGATCAGACGATCGTTAACGTTGGTGCGCAGGTTGGGTTCGGTTCCGTGACCGTTGGCGGTGCCTACCAGTCCGGCGATGTCAATCACAATGCGGGTGCCGTCAGGACAGGCGACGACATCGCGTGGCGTGCTGCCGTGTCGTATTCGATGGGGGCGTGGTTGATGGGCGCAGGCTATGCCAAGCGTTCCCTCGACGACGAAACTGTCGCAGGCGGTCAGGATGAGGCCACCGTTTGGGGTCTTACCGCCAAGCGGACCTTGGGCCCCGGCATCACGGGCTCGATCGGCCTCCGGGTCTGGAGCATCGACGACGATGACAACGCCCCTGGCGCAGAAAACGACGCGACCAACATCTTCGTCTCAACACGCGTCGGCTTCTAAATTCGCAAGTCCATTTGCGGATGGAGAGGGCGGACTTCGGTCCGCCCTCTTTTTTGTCCCGGGCCCTAACGGCTGTCCGCCCGGGGCTTAGCGCTTATTCACCCAAAACCTTGACGGGTATCCGCCCAAATTCTAGCGGGTGTCGACAAAGGCACCGATGGCGGCGATGCCCGCCACCCCTGACCCGGCCAGAGCCGGCGCCGTGTGTTCATCGATTCCGCCCAGCGCATAAACGGGGATTGGGCTCCGGTGTGCGAGTTGCGCGAATCGCAACCTGCCCAACCCCGGCGCGCCCGGGTGGGATCGGGTTGCAAACAAAGGCGACAGCAGAACCGCATCGGCGCCGGCCCGCGCCGCCCGAACGATCGAACGCCACGAATGCGCCGCCGCGGTGATCCGCAGTTGGGGATGCGGCCGGTTCCAGCGGCCGCAGGCGGGTAAAGCGCGTTCTGAAAAATGAATTCCGTCGGCGCCCAGCACCTGCGCAAATGCCGGATCGCCGCCGATCCACAATTCGAGTCTGCGCGCCCGGCAGACAGCGCGAAGCGTCCGCGCGAGTTCCACCCGCGCCGGATCGCCGTAGTGACGCAGCAGAACCGCGCTGCCCCGCGGCAAGCCGCAGGCCGCCGGAACGGGATCGGCGAGCCGGTCGGCATCGCTTACCAGCACCAGCGCCGGCCAGCCGCACCACCGGCCGCCTGAATTGAGGCGCCGGGCCTGAACTGCTAGGGTCGCCACAGCTTCCTTCCCATCGTTGACTCCGGCGCAAACCTTGCCATGACGCCAACTTCCGCGCCAACTTCCGCGCCAAGCGGCGATCCTGCCGCGATCCCGGTTGCGGCAAACCTGGCCGCCATTCGTACCGCCATCGCCGAGGCCGCTGCCGCTACCGGCCGTACCAACACCATCGATCTGGTTGCCGTTACCAAGACACTCGGCGCAGACCGGATCCGGCCCGCGCTTGAGGCAGGACACCGCCTGTTCGGCGAAAACCGGGTGCAGGAGGCGCAGGCGAAGTGGCCCGACTTGCGTACAGAATTTCCTAATCTCCGCTTGCATTTGATCGGGCCGTTGCAGACTAACAAGGCGCGCGATGCGGTGGCACTGTTTGACGTGATCGAAACGCTCGACCGGCCGAAGCTGGCGCGCGCGCTGGCCCGGGAAATGTCCGCGCAAGACCGGACGCCAGACTGTTTCATCCAGGTCAACACCGGCGAGGAACCGCAAAAGGCGGGCGTCCTGCCCGACGAGAGCGATGACTTCGTGAAGCTGTGCCGGGACGAACTCGGGCTAACCATCACCGGGCTGATGTGCATCCCACCCGTCGACGAGGAACCGTCGCTTCACTTTGCGCTGTTGGGCAATATTGCCAAGCGCAACGGCATTGCCAAACTCAGCATGGGCATGAGCCACGACTTCGAGATCGCCGTCGCCTTCGGCGCGACCGAGGTCCGCGTCGGCACCGCAATCTTCGGCCCGCGCTAGAGCGGTTCCGTTTCGATCGGAACCACTCTGGCATTCTTATCGCTCACGGCAGCGGACCGAAAGGTCCGCGGCTGCGCGGGCGCGCCGCACAAGCGGCGGGCCGCCTTGCGGCCATGGGCAGTTCCGAACGAACGGGAATCGCCCTCGCACTGATGCGTTCGATGTCCGGGATGTCGGCCGCGCGGCGGCGGCGTCAGTCCAGAACGCAGACCTGGGTCTCCGAATCGCAGTCCTGAATGATTTTCAGCAAATCCTCGCGTGCAAGCGCGATGCAGCCTTCGGTCGGTGCGTAGGCGGGCGTTGCCACGTGCAGAAAGATCGCGCTGCCGCATCCGGGAATGACGGGTGCATCGTTGTGGCCCAGCACGACGACGATGTCGTAGAGCGAGTCCTCCCGCCACATGGCTTCGGCGCTGGCGCCATGGGGGAGCGAAACCGGGCGGTTGTACTCCGGGTCCTCCGGGTCGTCGCACCAGCCATCGACTTCGTAAATCGCTTCGACCGCCAACAGGGTCTGCGGTGCGTCTTCGCGTTCGGGCCGGTAAAGGACCCGCCGCAGGTTGAAGCATCCCACCGGCGTCGCGCCGTCGCCTTCGCGCTTGGTCATGGCGATGCCGGCGCGCCCCAGTGCGCAACGGTAGGTCTTGCCGCGCCATTTCAAATGGCCCTCCGGCGATACGGAGAGAATGTTCGCAAGCGGCACGGGCGCCTCCGGATCGAACAGGGCCGCTGGCGGGACCGGCCTGGCGGCGGGAATGGTGATCGACAGCATCGGTGATTATTCCTTCAGTTCAAGGGTCGGAAAGGGTTCGGGGGCACTTGTGTCGCCCAGCGTTCGGGTCTCGCGGCCGGCCGCCTGATAGCGCAACAGAATCTGCACAAGCTCCTGTGCCGACAGGTCCTCGGCGCGCGACGCGGTCAGGGGGCGACGCGTTTCGTCTTCGGCACCAGCGCCGATGGAATTGGGATCGAGAGCCGCGCGGGCCGACTCGGCCGAAAGTTGCGACGGCAGCGGCACTGCGAAAAGCTGGTTCTGGGCCGCCGCCAACCGGTCCACCCTTGGCGCCGCGAATGCGCCCGCCAGACGAGGTGCCGGCGTCAAGGGTACCGGCGCGATGGCCGCCGGAGGCATTTCCCGGTTTGCGAGTTGCACGGGCGCGGGCGCGGGCGCCGGGCCGTTCGTTCCGGCAGCGCCGGGCGAAAGCATTGCCATGAGATTGCCGCCGATGTCCTTGCCGGCTGCCTCCGTGACGGCGACGTTGGCGGCCGCCGCGGCAAAGCCGATCGGACCGCCGAACAGGCCGCCCCCGATCAGGCGGGCACCGGTATCAATCTTGTCGCCGGTGATGGCGCGATAAATCGTCGATATGACCGGGATGTGCTGCAGCGGATTGATCAGGTCGAGGACGTCACGGAAGGTGAACCCGTCATCGCTCCACAACTTGCTGCCGCCGGTGCCGGGGCTCGCCGCACGGCGTGGCGTACCGACCTGCGCGGGGTCGATGGATATGTCGAGTAGCGCCGCGGGCGGCGCAGGGTTGGGGGCGATCGTCATGACAGATATTCCGGCGATATCAAAGCAAACTCCGCGCCACAATAAAATATAGCAATATCAATAGATTACGGACATATCCTCGGCTTGCCTCGCACCGCGCCCGGCAGATTCCGCCCGGCCGGCTGCGCCTTGTTCCGCTGCCGCTGCCGTTGCCGACGCCCAAGAGCGGTTCCGTCTTGATCGGAACCACTCCATTTCTTTCGCTCCCGGCATCTGACCCGAGGGTCCACGCCTGCGCGGGCGCGCCGGTCAAGCGGCGGCCCGCCTTGCGGCCACGGGCGATTCCAGACGAACCGGGATCGCCCTAGAACAAGTGTCCGCCGCGGCTTCCCTTGGTGGCGAGATAGGCTTCGTTGTGGTTGTTGGGGGGAAAGGCATGGGGGACCCGTTCGGTGACCTCGATCCCGTGCCGTTCGAGGCCCTGAATCTTGTCCGGGTTGTTGGTGAGCAACCGGACGCGGCTAAATCCCAACCGATCCAGGATCCGGGCCGCCGGGGCGAAGACACGTTCGTCGTCTTCGAATCCGAGACGCTGGTTTGCGGCAAAAGTGTCGTGACCCTGGTACTGGAGCCGGTAGGCGCGCAGCTTGTTGACCAGGCCAATGCCGCGGCCTTCCTGCGCCAGGTAGATCAACACGCCGCTGCCTTGCTCGGCCATCAGGGTGATGGCGCCGCGCAGCTGCTCGCCGCAGTCGCAGCGCAGGCTCGACAGAAGATCGCCGGTAAAACAGGCGGAATGCAACCGCACCAGGACCGGATCGCGCCGGTTCGGGTCGCCGATCACAATGGCGATGTGCTCGGTGCTGCCGTCGGCCGGCCGGAAGGCGATGACGCGGGCATTCTCTGCGCCTTGCAGCGGAACCCGCGCCTCCGAGACCTTGTGCAAAGTGGCCGCAGCCCGCTCGCCGTACTGCCGTGCCTGGTCGGCGTCGATCCAAAGCCAGTCCGAATCGCTCCCGCCCGGTCCCGGCTGTTCCGGAGCCGTGACGGCCGCGATTGCGGCGGCTGGCAACAGCCGCGCCAGCTTGCACAGAATCAAGGCGGCGCTGGCCGGCTCCAGCGCGGCGCCATCGGCGACGCGAAACGGACCCATCAGCGGATGGTCGAGGTCGGCGGTCGGATCGGCAAGCGCCTGCAGCAGATCGAGGTCTGCGCCGTCCGGCAGTTCCAAAATCACGGTTTCCGCGCCGGTCGGCGCAATATTCAGGACCCGCGTGCGCTGGGCGGTCAACGCCACCTGGACCGGGCCAAGCGCGGCGAGTCGGCGGAGGGCCTCCTCGTCCACCAGCTCGGCCGGAACCGCCACGCAGGCAGAGCGGTCGGCGGCCCTCAAACCCACCGGCTGGCCGCGACGGAAGTCACCGACGGCGCGGGCGACAACCCGCTGCCCGGCGCTTTCGGCGCTGGCGGCGGGGTTGAATTTGGGGCTGGACTCAGACATCGGCATCGGGGCCCTGCGGCGCACGCGGTACGGGGCCGGTCCCATCCAATACGCCCTGCCCGGCCCGGGGGCAAGGTAGGGCGTCTAGGCGCGCGGGCCCTGGCGGTCGGTCGGATTATCCGCGTGAGGCGTGCCGGCGCAACTCGCCGACGCACTTGGGACCTTCTGCGGCCCGCGGTACGAGGGCCGGATAGGCGCGCCAGTGGTTCGCGCAACCCGGGCCGGCGTGCTAGGGTTTACGCATCCGGGGGAGGAAATGATTTGGCATGGCAATTCTAAAGCGATTATTGCTTGTCGACGACGACGAGGCGCTGCGTGCCTCTCTCGCCGAGCAACTGGCGATGCACGAGGAATTCGAGGTCATCGTGTCGGAAACCGGTGCCGGTGCCATGGAGCTTGCCAAGAGAGATCATTTCGATCTGGTGCTGCTCGACGTCGGCCTGCCTGATCTCGACGGTCGCGAAGTCTGCCGCATGTTGCGCCGCAGTGGTGTCAATGTTCCGGTCATCATGCTGACCGGTGCCGACAGCGATTCCGATACCATTCTCGGCCTCGATTCGGGCGCCAACGACTATGTGACCAAGCCGTTTCGTTTGAACGTCCTGCTGGCCCGCATCCGCGCCCAGCTGCGCCAGCATGAACAAAGCGAAGACGCGACCTTCGGCATCGGACCGTACAGCTTCCGGCCCAGCACCAAGATGCTGCTGCTCGAGGACGAAAAGAACATCAAGGTCCGACTCACCGAGAAAGAAACGGCAATCCTCAAGTATCTCGTGCGGGCCGGAAACAAGTTAATTGCCCGCGACGTGCTCCTGTCCGAGGTCTGGGGCTATAACGCGGGCGTAACCACTCACACGCTCGAAACGCACATCTACCGGCTGCGGCAAAAAATCGAATCGGACCCGTCGAACGCCATTCTGCTGGTCACCGAACCCGGGGGCTACCGCCTGAACGCCTGATCCCGTTCGGCCGCCTCTTCTGATACTCCAATTTGTCTATGGATTTCCGGGGTTTGTCCTTTGCCTTTCGATCGTGCCTAGGCGAATATGGTAGCGCATGTGGTTGGAGGACCCGAATTGCCCGGCAATGAAGATTTCTTTGTACGGTTTTGGGGAGTCCGTGGAAGCGTCGCATGTTCGGCGCCGAACATAACCCGCTATGGCGGCAATACGTCGACACTGGAAATTCGTTGTGGGGAACGTACTCTTGTGTTTGATGCCGGAACGGGCATCCGCTATCTCGGCAACGAGATGATGGACCGAAAGGAATCCCGCGCCCATCTGTATCTGACCCACACCCACTTCGATCATGTCTGCGGCATGCCGTTTTTCCGGCCCGCGTTCGTTCCCGGCAACACGTTCGAAATCTGGGCCGGACACCTGCTGCCCGAACACGACATCCGCTATGTGCTTTCAGAAATGATGATGGCGCCGTTGTTTCCGGTGCCGTTGGAAATCTTTCAGTCGGAAGTGACGTTTCACGATTTTCGCGCCGGCGACACGTTGCATCCTTACGACGACGTGACGGTCAGGACCGCACCGCTCAATCATCCCAACGGCGCCACCGGCTATCGGGCCGAGTTTCAGGGGCGCTCGATCTGCTACTTGACCGATACCGAGCACGACCCCGGACCCCTCGACACCAACATTCTCGGGCTGATCGATGGCGCCGACATCGCCATCTATGACGGCATGTACACCGACGACGAGTACAAGGCGCGCATCGGTTGGGGCCATTCGACCTGGCAAGAGGGGGCGCGGCTGTGCGAGGCGGCGAAGGTCGGGCAATACGTCGTGTTCCATCACGACCCCGACCACGACGACGATTTCATGGACGAAATCGCGCGCAAGGTCGCCAAGACCAGGCCGGGTTCGATCGTTGCGCGCGAAGGCATGGTGCTGCGCCCCGGCAATCTCGAACCCGAAGACGCCTGAGGACAAAGCGTCCGCAGGCCCCCCGGCCCGGTGCCGGACCACGCCCGGCCGATCCGCAGTCCCACAGTCCCGAATCCCGGTACACCCAATGTCCCGCCGCCTGCTGCCCGGCCTTGCTACGGTTCTCGGTCTTGCGCGGCTTGGCTTTTTCATTCCCCATCGTCATGCCGGCTCGGTGCTGCGCGCTGGCCGGCGTCCGCGGTACGAGGCGCTTGCGCCGCTGTTCCGGGCGGCCGAAGGCGCCATGGGCGAGGTTTTCGAGCGCATCGATTCGTTTGCCCCTGCCCTCGAGGCGATCGGCGACGAGCCGCCGCCGGCGCCACGCTGGACCCAAGACTGGTTTCCGCGGCTTGATGCCGCCGCCGCCTATGCCCTGGTGCGCCACCATCGGCCGGCGCGCATCGTCGAGGTCGGCTGCGGTCACTCCACCCGGTTCCTGGCACGGGCGGTGAAGGATGCAGAAGCTGCATGTGAAATCGTTTCCATCGACCCTGCGCCGCGGGCGGCTATTGCCGCGCTACCGATCCGGCACATCGAAACGGCCGTGCAGGAAGCGGATCCGACGCTCTTCGCGGTCCTCGAAGCGGACGACGTCCTGTTCATTGATTCAAGCCACGTTCTGATGCCGGGAACCGATGTGGACGTGTTGTTCAACCGCGTGCTGCCACGCCTGCCGGCGGGCGTGCTGATCCATGTTCATGATATTTTTCTGCCGCGCGACTATCCGCTGGCATGGGACTGGCGAGCCTACAACGAACAACTGGGGATCGCGGCGCTATTGCAGGGTGGCGGCTACGAAATCTTGTTCGCCAGTGCCTATGCAGTCGAAGCGATGGCCGTACAGCTTGAGGCCGGCATCGTGGCGCGGTTGCCGCTTGTGGACGGCGCGATTGAATCGAGCCTGTGGCTTCGCAAACGCGCCAGCGCGTAATCGGTTACTTGTAGGGATCGGCCGCGTCCCGCAAACCGTCGCCGAAAAAATTCAGCGCCAGGACCGTCACGATTACCGGGATCACCGGAATCATCAGCCACGGATGCAGCGCCACCGCATTGATATTCTGAGCCTCGTTCAACAGAACGCCCCAACTGGTGATCGGCGGACGCAATCCGAGTCCGAGAAACGAAAGCGCGGTTTCGCCAAGGATCATCGACGGCACCGAGAGCGTTGCCGAGGCAATCAGGTGGCTCATGAAACTCGGCAGCAGGTGGCGTCCGATCACGCGGCGCGGCGAGGCCCCCATCAGAACCGCGGCCATGGCGAAATCTTCCTCGCGCAGCGCCAGCAGTTTCGATCGTACCGCCCGCGCCAATCCGGTCCAGTCGATCAACCCTAGAATCACGGTGATACCGAAATAGATCAGAATCGGGCTCCAGGTGACAGGCAGTGCCGCCGACAGTGCCATCCACAACGGCAATTCCGGGAACGAGCGAATGATCTCGATGGTGCGCTGGACAAGGCTGTCGACCCAACCGCCGTAATAGCCGGCAAGGCCGCCGAGAATGATCCCCAGCAAGAAACTGATGGTTATGCCGAGCAAGCCGACCGTCAGCGAGATCCGCGTGCCGTAAATAATCCGCGAAAGAATATCACGCCCCAATCGATCGGTACCGAACAGGAAGAACGTTCCCCCTTTGGCCGGGCAAACCACATGAAAGGTGCCCTCGAACAGACCCCAGAATTCATAGCCGTCGCCGCGGCAAAAAAAACGCAGGCGCTGAATCTTGTCCGGATTCGGTGTGTACTCGCGGCGCAACAGTTCGCGGTTGAGGCGAAAGTCGTAGCCATAAACGAACGGTCCCACGAGTTGGCCTTCGTGAAACAGGTGAATGGCTTGCGGCGGCGCAAAGATGTGCCGGCGGTTGCGGGTGTTGAGCTCGTAAGGTGCGAGCACTTCGCTCACCAGAATCGAGGCGTACATTACCAGCAACACTAGCCCCGACGCGACTGCCAGGCGGTGACGTAGCAGTTTCCACCACATCATTTTCCACTGCGAGGCCATGAAGAAATGCTCCTGCTCGGGCGTCATGGTCTCGGCGGCGTAGGGATAGAACGGTGCGGAGTTTACGAAATGCTCCAGCGGACGTTCGGTCGGATCGGTGGGGCGGTCGGTCATCGTGTGCCGGTTGCCCCCAAGCGAATGCGTGGGTCCAGGGCGGCCAGCGCCACGTCGGACAGAAACATGCCGACAACGGTCAACAGTGCCAGCGCCATCAGGAACGATCCGGCAAGAAATTGATCCTGCGCTTGCAGCGCTTGCAGCAGCATCGGTCCCGTGGTCGGCAGCGACAGCACTACCGATACGATGGCCGCCCCCGAAATCACCTGCGGCAGCAGGCTGCCGATGTCGGCAATGAACGGGTTCAGCGACATCCGCAGCGGGTACTTGACCAGCAGCCGGAACGGGGGCAAGCCCTTGGCGCGCCCGGTCACGACGTATTGTTTTTGCAGTTCGTCAAGCAGGTTTGCGCGCAGGCGCCGAATCATGCCGGCCGTGCCCGAAGTGCCGATCACCACCACCGGTACCCACAGATGCTCCAACACCGATCCCAGTTTGCCCAATGACCACGGTTGATCGAGATACTGTTCGTCCATCAGGCCGCCGATCTCGGTCCCGAACCAGACGTTGGCGAGATACAAAAGCACCAGCGCGAGCAGAAAATTCGGTGTCGCAAGGCCGATGAAGCCAATGAACGTCAGCGAATGATCGCCCCAACTGTACTGATGGGTGGCCGAATAGACGCCGATCGGAAACGACACCAGCCAAGTAAAGATGATGGTTGTAATCGAGACGATGAACGAAAGCCAAACCCGGTCGCCCACCACGTCGGTCACCGGCAGGTCGAACTCGAACGAATGGCCAAGGTCGCCCTGCAGCAAGCCCGAAAACCCATCCAGCCCCGGCCAGACGCCGAGCCAGACCGCGTACTGTTCGACCATCGGCCGGTCGAGGCCGTACTGAGCACGCAGAAAGTCGATCTTTTCGATCGCCGCGGTGTCGCCCTGAGCGCGCAGTTCGGCCAGCTGGTTCGACAGATAATCGCCCGGCGGCAACTGAATGATGATGAATATCAAGATCGAGATCACCAACAACGTTGGGATCATGATCATTATTCGTCGGACTAGAAAATTGAACATGCTGCGGCGTGTCGCCCGTTGCCCCTAGCTAGGTTCATCGAACCAGAAGGTGTCGGGCCGGTACACGCCCAGTTGTGCGCCGGGCTCCCAGTTGAAAATCGCTTCCTTGGGTACGTTGCGAAGCGTGGTTTTGACAACGACCGGCTGCAAGACGCCGGTGACGATACCGATGGTAAACACCTGATCTGCGTGGATTTCCAGCATCCGGAGCCATATCTGTTCGCGCTCGTCGACCGATTCGGAAGTCAGCCAGCGCCGGTGCAATTCCTGCAGTTCTACTGCTGCGGGCATGTCCGGGGGTTCACCGGCTTGGCTCTTGGTTTCGTAGTACTGACCCCATTTCGGCCATTGATAACTGTGCTGAGACGTGGGTGCCAACTCGGCCGGATTAAAATTTGGTGTCGGTATCCCGTTCTCAAACCCGGTCCATACTGAAATCATGGTGGCGCCGGCGAATATCCGGTTACGGAAGATTTCGCGTTGCGAGGGTTTGGAGAACAGCTTGATCCCGATCTCGGCCCAGCCGTCCTTTATCAGTTCCAAGACGTCCGTCTGTTCGGTGTCCTCGCCGGCGGTCTCGATGATGATGTTCATTTCGCGCCTGTCGGGCAGCAACCGGATGCCGTCCGAATTGCGTTCCGTCAGGCCCATTTCATCCAACAACGCATTGGCGGCATCGGTGTCGTATTCCGTCCACCGTGTCATGTACTCGTTGCGGTACAGCGGACTTTCAGGCAGCGCCGTGTTGTTGCCGGAAATTGCTAGACCGTAGTACAGCGCTTCGTTGATCAGGTCGCGGTCGATCGCCATCGACAGGGCGCGCCGGAACCGCACGTCGCGGAACACTTCGCGCCAACTGTCGTCGTTAATATTGAGATTTGGGAACAAGGCGATGTGCGATCCCTTGGCCTCGCGCCAGAGATAGGTTTCGAAATTGTTCCGTTCTTGGGATTCACGCAGGTAGGTGTAGTCCTTGAAGAACAAGCTGCGTACCTGAATGTCGACCTCGCCTGCGCCGGCCTTAATGGGGATCAGTGCCGTGGCGGCCTGAATCAAAATGTACTTGTCGATGTAGGGAAGCTGGCGGCCTTCTTCGTCGACACGGTGAAAAAACGGATTGCGCACACCGGTGAACCGCGTCGCGGGCGGTCGCGTCTGGTTGATCCACGGTTGTAGCGTCGGCAGCGCCGGATTGTCGAACCGGTACATATTGTCTTGCCGGTTATGCTGCGAGGCCCAGTTGCGCGCGTTACCGAGCTTTTCCTCCATCTCGGCCTCGCTGGCATAATTGGCGTGGAATTGCTTGAGAAAGTGCGAGGGGCGGTAGATGAACAACGGCGAGGCTCCGGCCAGCCGCGGCAGGAAGAACGGATTCTTCTTTTGCCATGTGTATCGCACCGTGGTCTCGTCGATGACCTCAAACAACGGCGGAAGGCCATCCACCAGCATATCCACCGGCGGGCCCGAGGGACGCAAATCGGGATCGTTGGCGACGTCTTCCCACCAATAGCGGAAATCTTCCGAAGTGAACGGCGCGCCGTCCGACCATTTGTGTCCGGGCCGCAAGCCTAGCGTGAAAATCCGGCCCTCTTCGACTTCGATGCTCTCGAGAATGTCGGGGACGATATCGAGGTCTTCGTTGTAGGCGACCAAGCGGGCATAGCCGTACACGACTAGCAGGCGCACATCCCGCGGGCGACCGATCAGCATGCGCATTTCGCCGCCGTGGCGGCCGATGGTCTTGTCGCTCGCCAGCATAACGATGCTGGGTACCGCGGGCACGCGCTCGTCGATCGGCGGCAGGGCGCCCGACGCAACCTGTTCGGCAAAGAACGGCGTCTCGACCAGTTCGATTGCGGCTGCCGGTGCCACCGTCCAGCTTCCAGCCCCAGCAAGAGCGGTAACAAGGGCGGCAAACCCCGTTGCCGCCACGGCCCGAAGTGCCAGGATGGCGCGCCGTCGAACCCCCTTCATTGCAACAACTCCCCGGGGGCTGCCTCGCGGCCGGTTCGGACCAAATGACCATCACCCAAATCCACCATATGAGACGGTCCCGCCGCGTTCAAGGTGAACGGCTGGGGCCAAGATGTCGGTTCCGAGGCGCGTCCGTCCATCAGCGCCTTCAGGTCGAGTTGCGATTCCGGATCGGGTTCGGGCACCGCTGCCAGCAGCGCCTTGGTGTAGGGGTGAACGGCCCGCCGGAAAAAAATGTCCCGTGGCGCCAACTCGATTAGACGGCCCGCGCACATCACCGCGATCCGGTCCGACACATAATCAATCACGGCAAGATTATGGGAAATAAACAGATAGGTGAGGCCGAGCTTTTCCTTGAGGTCTTTCAGGAGATTTAGAATCTGGGCTTGGATTGACACGTCCAGCGCCGACACCGGCTCGTCGCAGATCAGAAGATCAGGCCGCAGCGCCAGGGCCCGGGCGATACCGATGCGCTGGCGCTGGCCGCCGGAGAAGCTGTGCGGATAGCGCCGTAGGTAACGCACGTCGAGTCCGACCAGTGTCATCAGTTCGCGCACCCGTTGGATGCGTTCCTCCCGGTCGCCGACATCGTGAATTACCAGCGGTTCCGAGACGATGTCGAAAACGGTCATGCGCGGATTAAGCGATCCGAACGGGTCCTGAAAAATGTACTGCACGCGGCGGCGGTAAAACGGCAGTTCTTGCGGCTTGAGTTCGAGGACGTCGAGTTCCTTGCCGCGGTCGTTAAACACCACCCGGCCCGCGTCGGCGGTCAAGGCTTTCATGATGATTTTGCTGGTCGTGGTCTTGCCGCACCCGGATTCACCAACCAGGCCGAGACACTCGCCGCGGCGAATTTCGAAACTGACGTCGTCGAGGGTCCGGACGGCACCGCCCGGTTTGCCGCCCAGTAGTCCCCTCTTGCGCGTTGCGAACGTCTTCTTTAGTCCCTCGATCACCATCAGCGGTTTGCGGCGGTCGGCGCCCTTGGGCCATGGTTCTTCGCGCGACAACAGCCCGCCGGGCTCGGCCCGTATTTCCCGAATCGGAACCAGACGTTCGCCTTCCTTCATATTGAACCGCGGAACCGCTTTTAGCAGCGCCATGAGATAGGGGTGCTGCGGGTCGCGGAAAATATGATCCAGCGTTCCTTGTTCCATCACCTCGCCGTGGTACATGACGACGATTTCATCGGCCATGTTTGCGACCACGCCGAGGTCGTGGGTGATCATCAGCAACGCCATGCCGAAATGGCGCTGCAAGTCCTTCATCAATTGCAGGATTTGCGCCTGAATGGTCACGTCGAGCGCAGTGGTCAGTTCATCGGCGATCAGAATTGCCGGACGGCACACTAGCGCCATAGCGATCATGGCCCGCTGTCTGAGGCCACCCGATAATTCAAACGGATAGGTGAACAAAGCCGCCTTCGGTTCCGGGAATCCAATCCGACGCAGCGTTTCTTCGGTGGCCTCCAATCCCTCTGCCTTGCTTGCCCGATGATGCAGATGGAACGCTTCGCTGATTTGATCGCCGATGGTGTGCAACGGCGACAAAGATGTCATCGGTTCCTGAAAGATGATCGAGATGTGACGGCCGCGAATCCGGCGCATGGCACGGCTATCGGGCTTCAAACGGACGATGTCGGTAAACGTCTGCGGCTTGTCGGGATCGAAAAAGATGATCTCACCACTGCTGATGCGGCCGGCCTTGGGCAGGATGCCCAAAATCGCTTGCGAAACCACAGATTTGCCCGCTCCGGATTCGCCTACCAGCGCCACTGTTTTGCTGGCGGGCACTCGGAAGGACACGCCGCGCACCGCTTCGATCCGGCCCTCGGGCGCGTCGAATTCGATATTTAGATTGCGGACTAGGAGGACGTTGCCCATGTCTACGCCGTTGCCTCCGGCCGAATTGGTATCGCTGTATTCTGCATTACGGCGCCGCCGGTCCTAGGCCCTGAAGGTTGGTGCGCGTCTGCGCATTCAGTTCGAGGCCGTGGCGTTCTGCTTCGCTGGCAGCGCGACAGGCGATCGCGGCGAACCCCTCGATCGAGGATTCGATCCGGATGGTGGCATCCGGCCCGCGCACGGTCAGATACATCCAGCCTCGTTCGCGATCGCGGCGCGTCGAGTAATACCGTAACCGAACGGACCGCAACCGGGTCCATTCGATTCGTGCTGGCAGGGGTCCAACTGCGCATATCATCTCGTCCGAAACATCGATTGCCGTCAGGTGGCGTAGGGCCACCCGAACCGCGTAGATGACAAACAACGCGGCCACTGCGGCCAAAATGGTGAAAACGACCGTCGACAGACCTGAAAACAATAGCGGTCCTCCCGTCAGAATCAATCCAGCCCCGGCCTTTATCTCGTCACCGACGAACAGGCCAAGCGAATACCGGTGCCGGGTCACGATCCGGCTCCAAACACGTGCCGAGGCGCAGTCCACCCGGCCCCCGGATGGTTCGCGACGGCGGCCGCCAGCCGTCCCGCAAAACGCCACGCTGGTTCGTCCATCACCAGATGGTGGCTTAGTACCCCGACCGGTTGCGGCAAAGGCCCGCCGGCGCCGCGGCGCGCCTCCAGTTCGGCAGTAATTGTTGCCAGCACGGATGCCTCGCCGCCGAAGGCGCGCGCCCGCCAGTCCACCATATCGGAATGAATATCGGCGACTGTGATGCCGGTCACGGGGGTGGACGATTTCGGCGTCCCGCGCCCGGATAATCCGGTGAAGCCCGCGGCCGGCAGCCGTGGAATCAGGCCGGGCGCGATCCGGTTCCAGGGCGGCACGAAAACGGCAAGCGCGCGGTCTCCGAACAGGGCGACCGTGCGCGCAAGGCCGCGTGCCGCCTCAGCCGCCATCTCGTCGATCGGCCGGTGGGGGCCAAACTCGGCTTTCTTTTCGCCCTCGGGTGCGTGGTTGCGGTGGCCCCAGCCGTGCACGGCGACGGCAAGGTCCGGGGCGGTCTCTCCGAGCCGGCCAGCGAGCGCAGCGTTGGCGTCCGCCGGAATGATCGCGAGGCACACCGGCACGCCCGCCGTTCCCGCCAGGTCCAATAGCCGGTCGAGGGCGGCCGCCGGTTTGGTCGCGTCGTCGTCGCGCCACCATAAGGGGGCGGTCCGGCCGGCCTTGGCCCAAAGGTCGAATTCGCGCGCCAGCCCATCCCACGATCCTGGCGCTGCCATGGTCACACCACGCTGCCCGCCAACTCGCACACCAGCCGGGCCGTCGTCCCGGCACCGCCGGTGTCGAGGCCGAAGGGGTGTGGCGGTGGGGCCGCCAGTGCCGCCGCTGCCGCTGCCGCGAGACGTTCAGGCGAACATCGGGCCTCGTCCAGCACATGAATCCCGCCGCGCTCGGCGAGTACGCGCGCGCGCAACGTCTGTTCGGTTTCGATGCCGCCGGCGTAGGGCACGATCACCGCCCGGGCACTGCCTTCAAGCACCTCCATCACCGTATTGTAACCACCCTGGCTCAGAGACAGATCGCAGTTTCGCAACAGGACCGGAAAATCGTTCCGTGCGCGTTCGACGGTGACCCCGCCCGGCGCCAGGGCCGAACTGTCTTGCGCCAAGGCGGCCCCGCCTTGCGCTAGGGCGGTAATGTCATCGAAATCGGCCGGCGCGACGTTGATCCCCACCAGCACCCGCCAGTGCCGGGTCCCGCCTGCGCCGAGGGCGCGGGCGCCGAGGGCGTCCTTGAGGAATCCGATCCCGGCCGCGCCGCCGCCCGCAGAAACGATGACCTCGCCGCGGCCGCTGTCGTAGTCGTCGCTGTCCTTGCCCGAGCTGTCGACGACGTAGCCGGTGTAGCGAATCCGGCCGGCAATCCTGCGCGCATGGGGAAAGGTCTTGTCGAACGGAATAAAATCGGGATCGCCGTGCACCAGCACATGATCGAACCAGCGCTCGACACGCATCAGCATTTCGTCGTTGCGCCCGGCTTTGTGCTGGGCCACCAGAATGTCGCGCACCGACGACACGATCACCGGGCGCGGTGCCGACGCGATGGCCGCATCAAGCAACGGTTCGAGTTCGAAACGCATCTGCCGCCGCCCAAACGGAAACAGTTCAATCATCAGCACATGGGGCGAAAGGCGCGCGAAGGTTTCAAGCAGGGCATCGCGGCGGCGCTCCTTCCAGTCGTCGTCGATGGGGGCATTGTCTTCGTCCACCAGCTCTTTGAAAAAGAGATCGGTGGCGCGCGTCGGCGGCAACTGGACGAATTCCGCACCACCGAGTTCGAGGCCCGGAATTTCGCCCCCGCCCGAGACCACGGTGACGTCGAGATCGGCCTTCTGCATGGCCCGCGCCAGCGTCGTCGCCCGCTTCAGGTGGCCGATGCCGAGTAGGTGCTGCACATAAAACAAGACCCGCCGCTGGCTCATGGCGTGTGTTTTATCACGCCGGTGGCGCGGCGCGCTCTTCGAGCGGCAGGTTCAGGGTCCGGGCCACCAGACCGCCGCCCGCGTCGGCCTCAAACAGATGAAGGCACGCGGATTCAGGCTCAACCGGGGCGCGGGCGGTCATGTCCCAGTCGAGCGCCAGCGAAAACAGCGCCCGGATGACTCCTTTGTGGGTGACGGCGGCGGCCGGACCGGCGCCGGCGCCGATCTCGGCCAGCCACGGCCGAAGCCGGGCCTGAACCTCGCGCGGGCTTTCGCCGCCAGGCGGCGTGAAATCGAGGCCGCGAGCCTCGTTGGTGGCCATGGCGGCGCCGTGGTCGCGGCGCAGTTTCTCCAGTGTGCGGCCTTCCCATGCGCTCCAGTCCATTTCGATCAGGCGCGGTTCGATCGCGGGCGCCTGCCCGAACAGGATTTCGGCGGTCTCGGTGGCGCGCAGCAACGGGCTCGACAGGACGCGCACCGGGGCGAAATCAGCCGGCAGCCGCCATCCGCGCACGGCCGCCCGCCCCGAGTCGGAAAGCGACGTATCGGTGCGGCCCTGGATCCGGCCGGCGGCGTTCCAGGCGGTGGGCCCGTGGCGTACCAGTGCCAGCAGCATTATCCGGTGGCGGCCCGCGGCGCGCCGTGACGCCGGCCGGCGTCGATCAGGATCGCGTCCAATTGCCGCGAGGCGCCGTCGAGGCCGTGGCGGCGGGCCACCTTGGCCCGTGCCGCGGTGCCCATGCGCGCACGCTTTGCGGGATCGCCAAGCAACGCCGCGAGGGCGCCGGCAAACGCGGCGCCGTCGCCTTCCTCGGTCAGGCAGCCGGTCTCGCCGTCGGCGACGACATCGGGAACGCCGCGGACGTTCGCCGCCACCACCGGCAGGCCCGTCGCCTGCGCCTCCAGAAGTGCCATGCCGTAGGCTTCGTGAATGGCCGGCCAGGCATAGATATCGCAGGCGGCATAGAGCGCCGGCAGGGCCGCAGGCGGCTGCTCGCCGAGCCAGGCGATGCGGTCCCCCTGGGCGGCGAACTCGGCTTCGACGGTTGCGCGCATTTCGCCCTCACCCACGACCACCAGCCGCCACGGCACAGCGGACAGGGACGATAGCGCCTGCGCCAGCACCCGGTAGGATTCGAGCTTGGGGCCCGGGCGCATCATCGCTACCGACAATAGCCACGGGATTTCGGGATCAAGTCCTGCTTGCGCTGCCAGCGCCGCACGGGCCTGCCCCCGCCCCTCGAACGCTGCCGCGAACGGGGCCGCGTCGAGGAAGGGCGGCAGATCGGCCATCGCGCCGGGCCGCGCCGCCGGTTCGACGCAAATCCGGTCGGCCCGCGTCAGGTTGACGACGACATCGGCCGCGGCGATAGCACGGCCTGCCGCCTCATGGCCCGCCGACCAGGGCCCGTGCGCGCGCTTGGGCGCGTGCGAGGCTTCTGCGATCACATAGGGAATGCCCACGGCGCCGCTTACCGCCGGTCCGATCCAGTCGGGCGCCTTGTAATAGACATGATAGGTGAACCAGAGATCAGGTGCCGGGTCGCCGGCTTCATAGGCGGCCAGCAGGCGCGCCGTTTCCTGTTGCGCCTCGTGCGCGCGCGCCGCCTGGCAACCGTGGTCCGGGCTGCGGCAGAAGGCGCGCAACGCGCTCGCCACCTCGACCGTGTGGCCGGCCTTCTCCAGCGCCGCCATCAGCAGCCGGCCCATGTGCCGGTCGCCCGACGGAATCGCGTGGCCCGGCGGTTTGAGAGGCGCGTAAAAAGCGATCCGCACCGGCGCTATTCGGCGGCGGCCCGGGCACCGAGTCCGAACCGTTCGGTCAGCGCCGCGACGCCCCTCTCCATGGCGAAATGTTCCCGCACCCGCTTCGCGCCCGCCGCGCCAAGGCGTTCGCGCGCGCGCCAGTCGGCAATCAGGTCCGCGATTTCACGCGACAGGGCCAGCGCATCGCCCGGCGCCACCAGAAGCCCGGTCGCGCCGTCCTCGATCAGTTCGGGAATCCCGGATAGATCGGTGGCAATGCAGGCCAGGCCTTGGCTTTGCGCCTCCACCAGCACGTTGGGCAGGCCGTCGCGGTCGCCGTTCTTGGCAATGCGGCTGGCGAGTACGAACAAGTCGGCGGCGCGGTATTCATTCAGCACCGCTTCGTGGGCCAGCGCCCCGCGCCACACGATCCGCGATTCGATTCCAAGCGCCCTCGCCTGCGCCTTGAGCGCGTGACCGAGTTCGCCGCCGCCGACATGAACGTAGCGCCAGTGAAATTCCGGCGGCAGCGCGGCCAGCGCGGCCAGCACGTCGCCGATGCCTTTCTTTTCCACCGCGCGCCCGACCGTCAGGACAATGGCCGGGTCGTTGCGGTCGCGGCCGTCGCGCGGCGGACGGGGCGCGGAGGGCGGCGGAAAGCGGCTGAAATCGAGACCGTGATAAACCAGCCCGATCTTGGCCCCATCGCCAAGGGTGGCAAGATGGTCGCGGTTGACGGCGCTGCACGTTACCAGCCACTCGGCGGCGGCGATTTTTTCGCGTTTTTCCCATTCGGGAATCGTCCACACGTCCTTCGCGTGCGCCGATATGCTGAGGGGAAGTCGGCGCAGGATTGCGGTGTACCGCGCGACACTCGCGGGCGTATGCAGAAAATGCGCGTGCAAATGCCGGTAACGGGGGTCGAGCTCGTGGGCCAGCACCAACGCCTGGCCGAAGCGGCGGACCCGGTTGGCGGTCGGGTCGCGCCGCAGGTCCCGCCACCACACGGCGCGCGCGCGGCGGTAGGCGTCGCTCCGCCGCACCGCCCGCCACGCCCGCAACACACGGGCGGGTTCGCGATAGAGATATTCCGGCAGATACAGGGCTCGTGCCGCGATCTCGCGGTGGATGGGGTGAACGGTGCGATCGGTCGGGCGCCGCAAGGAAACGATCAGTACGTCGAGGCCGCGCCGCTCCAGCGCCAGGATTTCCTGCGCGATGAAAGTTTCCGATAACCGGGGATAGCCCTTGAGGACGAAGGCGGCCGCGCCGGGCATCGGTTCAGGCGTGGCGCCGGAATGTATCCTCGCCGACGACGGGCTCCGCGGCCTCGGCCGGTCCTTCGATCAACGGCTGGATTAGCCGGTTGACGTTCTCGAGTCCCTCAAGAAGGCCGGGCACGACCACCTCGGAGGGGCGTTTCTGCCGCGGCAGCGCCCGCAACGCCTCGGCGATCACTTGCGGATCGAACGATTCGTCGTTTTCGAGCATCCGCACAAGACCCAGGTTTTCGGCCTGCGAGGCACGGATGTACTGCTCCATACGCGGCACTGTTCTCGGTACGATGATCGCGCGCTTGTCGAGCGACAGGATTTCGCAGAACGTGTTGTAGCCGCCCATAGCGACGATGCCGGCGGCGCCTTGTTCGAGGTTTTCCATGTGCGTATCGAAGGTGATCGCCTCGACCCGTTTGAAGCGTGCGGCGCGCGTCTTGAAATCGGCCTGCAACTCGGGCCGCATGAACGGGCCCAACACCAGCAACGCCGGGTACGGCAACAACGGATCGGTTTCGTAGGCGCGCAGCACCCACTCGATCAGGTCTTCGCCATCGCCGCCGCCGCCGGTGGTGACCAGCACATAGGGGTTCTGGGTGATCGCCGGGCACCGCGTCGGCGCATTCACCTGGGGCACGAACCGGCGCAGGTATCCGGTATAGGTCACTTTCTTGCGCACGACCTTGGGGACGACGATGTCTTCAAGCGGGTCGCAAATTTGCGGCAGCCCGTAGATCCATATCGCGTCATATAGTCGCTTCAGCGCCGGCATCACGTTCTTGCGTTTCCATTCCGACGCCAGAAGAGTCGGCGAATCCATAACGTCGCGCAGACCGAGCACAAGATGGGTGCCGCGTTCCTTCAGCATCTTAAGAGTTTCATGCACCTCGCCGCGCAGGCCCAACGGTTCCTTGTCGACGATGAACACGTCGGGGTCAAAAATCTCAGCGGTGTGCTGAATGATCGACGACCGCATCGACAGGGTTTTTTCAAGATCGATATGCAGGTTCAGCGCTGTGTACTCGCCATTGCGCAGTTTGATGACGCCGGGGATCCGCACGAAGTCGACCCGTGCCCGGAAATCGAAGCTGCCGATAATTGGCGAACCCGACAGGATCAGGACCGAAAGGTTCTTGCGATGTTCGACCAAGGCATGGGCGATCGTGCGGCAGCGGCGCAGGTGGCCGAGCCCCATGGTGTCGTGGCTATAGATCAGCACGCGCGCGCCCGTGTCCGCGGCGCGCTGCGCTGAATTGCCTGTCATCTGGTCCATCACGCCCGGACTATGGCACAGGCGCGGTACGGCCAAAAAGGCACTTTTTTGTTGTACCGCACCAATTTAACGATAGATTCGAGACACTAGGGAGGACGCTGGCCCGACGGTTCAGCTGAGCTAGGACTAGTGATGAAGTAATGGAAAAAAGCGTATTCAAGTATATACTGCGGTATAGTGCTCGCCAGCAAGTATGGATGATCATTGTTTCTGCTTTTTCTTTTCCTCTTCTTTATCTCTTCTATGAACTTCCAAAGAATATTATCAACGGCGCGATTACCGCCGATCCGGAACGGTTTCCGGTCGAGGTTTTCGGGCTGGAACTGGGGCACGTCCCGTTTCTGTTGGTCCTGTGCGTCGCCTTTCTCGGGCTGGTGATCGTCAACCAGGGCTTCAAGTACTACATCAACGTCTACAAGGGCCTGACCGGCGAGCGCATGCTGCGGCGCCTGCGCTACGATCTTTATTCGCGGGTGCTGCGCTTCCCGCTGCCCACCTTCCGCAATATGTCCCAGGGCGAGATCATTCCGATGATCACCCAGGAGGTCGAGCCGCTGGGCGGGTTCGTCGGTGATGCCTATTCGCTGCCGGCGTTCCAGGGCGGCCAGCTGCTGGTGATCCTGGCGTTCCTGTTCGTGCAGAACCCGATCATGGCGGCGGCGGCCGTCTCGCTCTATCCGCTCCAGGTCTACATCATTCCGAAATTGCAGACGCGGGTGAATGCGCTCGGAAAGGAACGGGTGCGCTTGGTGCGCAAGCTTTCCGACCGCATCGGCGAATCGGTACAGGGCGCGCAGGAAGTGCACGTCCACGACACATCCAAATACGAACGCGCGAATTTTTCGAACCGCCTGGGCGACATATTCGAAGTCCGCTACCGCATCTATCGCCAGAAATTCATTATCAAATTCATCAATAATTTCATCCAGCAGCTGGGACCGTTCTTTTTCTATTCGCTGGGCGGTTATCTGGTCATCATCGGTTCGCTCGACATTGGTACGCTGATGGCGGCGATTGCGGCGCACAAGGACCTCGCGGCACCGTGGAAGGAACTGCTGCGCTACTACCAGATGATGGAAGATTCGCGCATCAAGTACGATCAGGTCATCATGCAGTTCGAGCCAGCGGGCATGCGCGACGCCGAATACCAGCTCACCGAACCCGAGACCGTTCAACCGCTCGATGGAGAAATGGCGCTGGCGAATCTGACCCTGCTGGACGATCAGGATTCGCCGGTCGTCACCGGCATCAACGCCACCCTGCCGCTAAGCAAAAGCGTCGCCATTGTTGGCGGCGGCGGCTCGGGCCGCGAAAACGTGGCAATGCTGTTGGCGCGCCTGCTGGATCCCAACAAGGGGCGTGTATCGATCGGTGGCAACGATATTGCTGATTTTCCCGAAGCGATCACCGGGCGGCGCATGTCTTTTGTCGGTCAGGGCGGGCACGTTTTTTCAGGGTCGCTCGGCGACAATCTGTTTTACGGCCTCAAGCACCGGCCGGTCGGGCCCAACGCCGACGCGGCGCTCGCGGAAAACCATCTCTCGCGCGAGGATGAATCGAAGAGGGCCGGCAACTCGACCGACGATTTGTTTGCCGAGTGGATCGACTTCGCCGCCGCCGGCGCCGAAGGGCCGGAATCGCTGGCTGAGGAGGGCCTGCGAGTGCTCAAGCTGGTCGGGCTCGACGAAGACGTCTATCAGTTTGGACTGCGCGGCACGATCGACCCGCACGCTTCGCCGCGGCTGGCCGACGAGATTCTGAAGGCGCGGACTGCACTGCGCGGACGCGCCCAAGACCCGGACATGGCCAATCTGATCGAAACCTTCGACCGCGACAACTACAACGCCAACGCCACGGTGGCCGAGAACCTTCTGTTCGGCAACACGGTCGGTGACCAGTTCGACATGGACCGGCTGGCTGAGAACTCATACGTCAACACCGTTCTCAAAAAAGCGGACCTGTCGCAAGACATGGTTCAAATGGGCCACCAGGTCGCCGCGACAATGGTCGAACTGTTCGCCGATCTGCCGGCCGACCACGAGTTTTTCCAACAGTTCAGCTTCATCAGTTCCGAGGACCTGCCCGAATACCAGGCGATCCTGAACCGTACCAGCCG
>PVBE010934647.1_pt1 | contig 123795 bp, 112 predicted proteins | sample 1631181 | NCBI WGS metagenome assembly PVBE01 (sample SAMN08397723, study PRJNA350692) | Marine metagenome, whole genome shotgun sequencing project. | isolation source: water | place: Pacific Ocean | collected 2012-04 | reverse complement strand
TCAAATCAGTATCCAAAAACTGAAGCTATACTGCTATATACAATGCAGTACATCTTGTGGTTCCCGAACACAGAATTTTAAAGTAACACCATATATACTCTTGTCAAATTAAAATAAATCTTTTTTAAGAAAAAAATAAATCCTAAGCAAAATGGCATCGGACATAATGTTCTTCAGAATTTTCATTCAATGAAGGCTTACGGCTGTTACATTTTAACCTATTTGCTATATTTATTGTATTATACAGCTCACATCTCTTTCTAAAACTACATTTATTTTCCTTTATTAGGATTGAAGGAACTACTCCAGGAATAGTTTTCAATGCAACCTTCCCTCTTCCTAATCTGGGCACAGCATTAAGCAGAGATTTTGTATAAGGATGTAAAGGGTTATTAAATAATTCAACTACAGAAGCATTTTCCACAATTTCCCCTGCATACATTACTAGAACTCTATCGGCAAAATCAACAACCAAGCCTAAATTATGCGTAACTATCAAAATAGACATATTATGATTTTTTTTAATATCTTTCAATAAATTTATTATTTGAGATTGGATAGTGACATCTAAAGCAGTGGTAGGTTCATCTGCAACTAAAATATCAGGCTTACTTGCTAGAGCCATTGCGATCATAACTCTTTGCTGCATTCCTCCGCTAAGCTCATGTGGGTAGCAATAGATTTTTTTGTCAGGTTCAGGGATTTTAACTATATTTAATAATCTAATAACTTCTTCTTCGATTATAGAATGATTTTTATTGGTAATTTTTAGAGCCTCTGCAATCTGATCTCCAATTTTAAAAACAGGATTTAATGATGTAGCGGCTTCCTGAAAAATATAACTAACCTTTGAATTTCTTACATCTCTTAATTCTTTTTTAGTAGCAACTAACGTATCTATAAAATTATTATTATCTATTTTAATTAAAACTTCACCGCTTAGTTCAGAAATAGAATTTTGATCAATTAACTTGACAAGGGATAAACAAGTAACACTTTTTCCGCAGCCGCTTTCTCCGACTATTGCCAGAACTTCACCTTTTTTCAAAGCAAATGATACATCATTAACTGCAACATTATTGTTGTCTTTAAAAATTACGGATAGGTTTTTAACTTTTAATATATTATCTTTACCTGATAGATTCATTGATTAAACACTAGCTAAAGCAGATTCTGGAAATGCACTGATCAAAGTTTTCTAATCCACTCAAAATATCAATTTCTACACGAAGAAAATAAAAAGGAACATCTCTGCGGTTAAGAAGAGGCATTCTAACAGCATCTTTTTCTGTAGTTAATATCATTTCTGCATCATGTCTTTTAGCAGAATTCATAAAATCAATTATTTCCTGCTGATTATAGTTATGATGATCAGCAAAACTCTTACTGTAAACTATAATTGCACCATAATCTCTTAAAAATTTTTCAAAACTTTCCGGAACCGCAATTCCGCTCAATGCAGCAATTTTTTTACCTTTCAGACTTTCAAGCGGTTTTCTTTCTCCGCGTTTAAAAACTTTCTCCAAATATTTAGGTTTATGACAACACTCAATAATCTCAGCATTTCTATTATGATGTTCTATAAATCTTTTTATATGCCTAATATGATTTCCACCATTTGATTTGGTTAAAAAAACATAATCAGCCCTTCTTATATTTTTTATAGGCTCTCTAAGTAGTCCTCTTGGTAATACATGATGATTATGAAATGGATTTGTTGAATCGACTAGGACAATATTAATATGGGGTTTCAAATCAAGATATTGAAATCCATCGTCCAAAATCAATATATCAACTTCATATTCATGAATAGCAAATTTACCGGATTTAACTCTATCCTTATCCACTAAAACAATTACATTTTCAAGATTGGATGCAAGCATATAAGGTTCATCTCCAGCTGTCGATGAATTCAGTAAAAGATTTTCGCCATCAGAAACAATTCTAGGAGGGACTTCATTTCTCTTCGACTTGTTAAAGGCTTTTATTTTTTCTACAAAAGTTCTATCTTTACTTTTATATCCTCTACTCAAGATCGCAACTTTTCGCCCATTTTTAGAGAGAGTTCTTGCAAAAACTTCAACAACAGGAGTTTTACCCGTTCCACCACAAGTCAAATTACCTACACTTACAACCAGACAACCTAATGGTGTTCTTCTATATATACCTTTATCATATAGCCAGTGTCTAAGTTGGACAATATTCCTATATACCCTTGATACGGCAAAAAATAATCCCCGCATAAACATGCCAAAATGAGAATAATTACGCTCATCCATTACATCAACAGCATATTTTTCTATTGCTTCACCCATTTTACGCAGATTAATCATTAAAGTTTCTTTCGATATTAATTATATTATTTTAACTGGATTATTATTAATATGTTTAATCTTTTCTTTTACCATAGAATTTTACAATTACATCTTCAATAGTAGATACTCCATGTGATATAGCAGGCTCAATATCATCCAATAACTTTTTGATTTTTTCTTCTCTATCTATAATTTCCACTACAAGAGGAAGATCTATTGACAAGGCTAAAATTCTTGAAGTATGGATCTTTCTCCCCCCGCCAAATCCTTCCAAACCTCTAAATACTGTTGCTGATGCTATATCATCCTCTAAAGCTTTATTAATGATCCAATCACTTAATGAATGTTTTTCATAACGATCTTTTTCGTTTATAAAGATTCTCAACAGTTTATAGTGATGTTCTTTCATATAACTTTTCCTTTTGAGCAATTAGTAAATAAATTCATAAAATTAAACAGCTAAAACAAAATACATGCAACATAAAATCCAAAATACAACAGCGAAATACCAACAACAAGTTGCAGAAAAATATTTACCACTGCCAGTTTAACGGCTCTGTTTCTAATTAGTGTATAGGTCTCAAAACCAAAAGTAGAAAAAGTCGTTAACGCTCCCAGGAAACCGGTTATCAGTAAATTCTGCATACTTAAGCTCAGCCAGTTTGAACTTAAAACAATCCCCGATAAAAATCCAATAATTAAACAACCCAGAAAATTAACAGCTAGAGTTCCATACGGAAATACTGTACTTTTTGAAATAACCTGAACTTTCGTCGAAATAAGGTATCGGGAAATTGCTCCAAAAAAACCTCCGATTCCGACAAAAAGACACTGCTGTAACATATTAACCTCTATATATTTATTAAAGCAGAATTCATACTCTAATTATCCTGCCTATTAATCTAATAACAACATATCCCAGCCAAACAGCAAACAATCCAACAACTATCTGTATTAAAATATTAAAAACAGCAACTGTAAAATGATCACTGATCATAAGCTTGAACGTATCAAGTCCAAAAGATGAAAATGTTGTTAAAGCTCCAAGGTATCCTGTAATAAAAAACAGTCTTACCCTCGGGCCTACTGAACTATAACCATCAATTAAGGCAAACATCATACCAATAAGCAGACATCCCAGCATATTGACAGTTAAAGTTCCAAAAGGAAACAGGACAGCACCTGTAATCATTTTCACCAACCATTCAAGAAGATATCTGGAGATAGCTCCAAGTATGCCTCCAATCCCTACTATCAGTGACTGAAATAATAAAAGTTTTAATTTTACAATATCTCGTTTTTTCATTTTACATATATCTATATATAATATCAGATAACTCAGTTAATTTCTGCTCAGCAGTCTTATTTTTTATTTTAGGTATTTTTCCATTTACCAATAGCTCACTGCCTTTTTCATTCACGATAAAAATATGTCCATCTTTTACACTTAACGAAGAGTATCCTCCTAAACTCACAGTCAATCTCAGCTTCATTATTTCGATGTAAAGTGTAGCCTCTGACGGCAATTTTCCAAATCTATCTACGATTTCTTCTGTTAAATCTTCTATTTCCTGATATGAACTGACAAAAGAAAATTTCCTATAAAACTCAAGCCTTAATCTCTCAGATGTTATATATTCAGATGATAAATAAGCATTAAGTTTATTTTTAACTGAACTTTTACCAAAATCGATAAAATCAAAGAACAGATCCACTTCAGACATACAAATATCTTTCTTCCCTTTCAATAACGAAATTGAAGATTTTAATAATTGGCAATATAAACCAAAACCGACAGCATTAATGTGTCCGCTTTGCTGTGTTCCTAAGATATTGCCTGATCCTCTTATTTCAAGATCTCTCAATGCTAATTTAAAACCTGCTCCTAACTGAGTATATTTTCTAATTGCCCCTAACCTCTCTCTTGCAGTTGATGACATAATATTCGATTCAGGAATTAGTAAATAAGCATATGCCTGCCTGGACCATCTCCCTACTCTACCTCTCAGTTGATACAACTCAGCTAATCCAAATCTATCTGCTCTCTCTATTATTATTGTATTTGCGTTAGGAATATCTACACCAGATTCAATGATAGTGGTGCAAATAAGCACATCGATTTTACCGTCAATAAACAAAGACATGATTTCTTCTAATTCTTTTTCGTGCATTTGACCATGTGCAACTGCAAATTTCACTTCAGGTATTAATTCCTGAAGTTCTTTGCATCTGCGATCAATAGTTTTGACCCTATTGTAAAGATAAAATACCTGCCCACCTCTTTTTACCTCATTCAATATTGCTTTTTTTATTACGTTAAAGTCAAATAGACAAAGCATAGTCTGTACCGGCAATCTATTATTAGGTGCAGTCATTATTTTACTTAAATCTCTTATACCTGACATTGCCAGATACAGTGTTCTGGGTATTGGAGTTGCTGTCATTGTCAAAACATCTACAGTAGATCTTATTTTTTTGAATATTTCTTTATGCGTCACACCAAAACGCTGTTCTTCATCAATTACAACTAAACCTAAAGATTTAAAATCAACATCACTTTGTGCTAATCTGTGTGTCCCAATAACAATATCAATTTTGCCCTCTTTGAGATCATCAATAATTTTTTTCTGCTCTGATTTGCTCCTAAATCTACTTATCATTTCTATAATGACTGGATATTCAGCAAATCTTTCGAGAAATGTATAATAATGCTGTTGAGCTAAAATTGTTGTTGGCGCTAACACAGCAACCTGTTTACCGGTCATTACCACTTTAAAAATGCCCCTCATGGCCACCTCGGTTTTCCCGTATCCTACATCACCGCAAACCAACCTATCCATAGGCTTAGACATCATAAGATCATTTTTAATATCTCGGGAAGCTTTTATCTGATCATCAGTTTCAACGAAGGGAAATGCCATTTCAAAATTAAGCTGTTCTTCATCATCTCCAGGGAATTTATATCCATCACAAGAATATCTCATCGCCTGAATTCTCAGCATTTCAGCAGCCAATGTCTTTGCAGCCCTTAACGCAGCATTTTTTAACCTGGCCCATCTCATCTCACCAATTTTACTTAATTTTGGTATATTTTTTTTTGTTCCAATATATCTTGTAATTAGGCTTGCCTGCCAAATAGGAACATAAAGTTTTACATCTTCATCAAACTCAATTTCCATTACTTCTCTATAACTTCCGGAAACGTTTATTTCTTTAATTCCATGATAAATACCGATGCCGTGACTAATATGAACAACATGAGAACCTACATCAATATCTGCATACGAGGAGCGAGTAAATGTTTCTTTTTGTCTGATAGGCAGCAAAGATTTATAAGGACTACGCTTGTGCGGGGCAAAAAATATTTCTTTGTACGAAAGAAAAACTTTTTTATGCTTGGAAAAAATAACACCTTTAGTTAATTGTCCTATAGAAAAAGTGAAATCACTGATATTAAATTCGCTTTCCCCCGCCCATTCTTTAAGACGGTTTTCAGTTATTTCTGTATTAATAAAAATTGAAATATCATAATTATTATCCAGCCAAAAATGTATTTGGTTCTGTATTATCTGATTATACAGTTCATGACCGATACTTTCTGTTTCAGAATTAAAATCACCCATAATATCTACTGGAATTGCAGAGATATCTGAGTTTACTGCTTCTCCAGTTATTTTACTATTTTCAGAATTTTTATATATTATAGTGAATTTATCATCAGTATGCTTGAATTCAGATAATTTTCCCTGATAGATATCAACCTTATCATCATCCAGATAATCTTCACACTCATCAGGATAAATAATAATTATATGAGGTGTTTCTTTAAAATAATTCAAGAAAGTATACTTAGCATCTTCTTCACAAGCTGAAGATCTAGGTACAACTCTGTAGCTATTTACTGATTTTACAGATTTCTGAGACTGAGGTGAGAATAGACGCATATTATCAATTTCATCTCCCCAAAACTCAATTCTTACAGGATAGTCTTCCAGAGGCGAATAGATATCTACAATCCCTCCTCTTAGGGCAAATTCGCAGTAATCTCCCACCTGATATTCATTATCATAATCTAAATCAATTAATTTAGCTGCAAGTTTATCTATCTCATATGATTCTCCTACTTTTAATTCCAGGTAACTGTTTATGAATTTGCTTGGAGAAGCTGATGGAGTTAAGCAGGCATTTACACTTGAGATAAAACATCTTTTTTCAGGAGAACCCGCTTCATAAAAAGTTCTTGATCTTTTTGCTTCATTTTCAGGAATAAACTCTTTATTATTACCAATTTCATGCAATACAGAAACAGGAATATTAAAATCAAGAATATTTTTCCATTCATTAATGCTTGCATAAACTTTTTCAGTCGAATTCAAAGAAGATGTTAACACTAAAGCATTTGATACTGAAGCAATTATATTTTTTAAACATAAAGGTCCCAGTGCATCAGAATCTGCATTTATTACCACTTTGTCAATGGTTTTGTTATCTGCAAAATAATTATTTAAGAATAATTTTGTATTTTGTTTTGCCATTACCACTTGATTTTTCTATAAAAATCTCTATATTTCGCATTTTATGTATATTTAATATCGACATTAATATTTAGTTATAATATAATGTTTAGAACCAAATGATTAAAGTATAATATGTTCTTATGCTTAGAACTATTTATATTTTATACGCTACGAAGGGTATTATTAAATATACAGCAAATAAAATTTGAAATTAATTTGGAGAAATTAGACAATTTATGGAAGAGCACTCCGTACATGAAGTTAGTAGCGAAGAGCCTAAGAGATCTAGGAGAGGGAGAAAACCCGGCAGCAAGAATAAGCCTAAGGTTTTTGATGATAATATCCTAAATTCGGACGATGCTATTCCTAAGAAAAGAGGAAGAAAAAAATTAGCACAACAGGAGGTGATAGACTTACCAACAGACAAAGAAGCGAGTAGAAGAAAAAAAGAAAGACTTATGGATAAACCTGACCTGCAGTTAATGGGTAAAAATGATACCATGAAAGTATATATGCAGGACATAGGTAAGATATCACTCGTAACAAAAGAAGAAGAAATAGAGCTTGCAGCGGATATTCACGGAGATGATCCGAATGCAAAAGAAAGAGCTCGTGCTATTCTCATTAAAGCTAATTTAAGACTAGTTGTTAAAATAGCCCATGACTTTAAAGGGTTAGGATTACCTTTATTAGATTTGATTTCTGAAGGTAATATCGGTTTAATGAGAGCTGTTGAAAAATTTGACCCTGCTAAAGGAGCTAAATTCAGTTCATATGCGGCCTGGTGGATTAAGCAGTCAATGCGCAGAGCTTTAGCCAATCAAAGTAGAACAATCCGTATTCCTGTTCAATCTGCCGGAAAAATCAATAAGATTAAATCCATGAGATTAAAACTTACTGAAGAATTCGGGCGTGAGCCTACCGATGCAGAAATTGCAGAAAGATTAGAATTCAGTAAAAGAACAGTTTCAGGATTGAGACTTGCTGACCTTAGAACTTTTTCTTTACATGACCCAATACAGCAGGGTGAAGATGGCGAATTTCAGGATATCATTCCTGATCATGCTGCACAGACACCTGAAAGAATACTTGGTGATCAAGAATCAGTTGCTAGGCTAAAACACCTTATTTTCAGTCTAGATGAACGTGAGAAAAAAATTCTCAAAATGCGTTTTGGTTTAGATGGTGAAAAACCAAGGACACTTGAAGAGGTAAGTCAGGAAATTGGCAGAACAAGAGAGCGTGTAAGACAAATTCAAAACCAGGCACTTCATAGGCTGAAAAGTATGCTTTTTGATGAAGCCGGTTTTGCTAAAGACTAATTTTTTATAATCATTTGGAGTTAAACAAAAAACATGACAGAAGTAAAATTAAGAAGAGGAGAGCCTGTTGACAGAGCTTTAAGAAGACTTAAAAAAAAGCTTGACAAAGAAGGTACACTGAAAGAAATTCGTAACAGAAGACACTATGAAAAACCTAGTGAAACTAAAAGAAGATTAAAAAAATCTCCTCCAAAACGTCGTTATTAATTTTATATTATATATTTAAGCCATTCATTAACTTGAATGGCTTTTTTATTATAAACCAGTTGGGATGTTAACAAATTCAGTTTCAATATTCAACTCTGCATTTATTTTCTCCATCACAGCAATTATTCCTGGTACTTCAGTTTTATAGTGGCCTGGAGCAATTATAGATAATCCATTCTCTTTTGCAGTGTAATAGGTTGAATGGCCAAACTCGCCCGTTATTAAACAGTCTAAACCGGCATCGATTGCGCCTAATACTCCATCTGAACCTGCACCTCCTGAAATAATTCCAATTTTCTGAATAAGCCCCTTCTCAGAATTATCCATGATATAATTATGTTCAGATACAGTTTTTGAATATACATTAGAACAATTATTTTTAATCATTAAGCCTAACTTTGAGTCAAGATATTTATTTAATTCAGAAACAGAAACAGGTTCTTGCAGAGTTCCTTTTACTCCAATTTCCGTGTTCCCATATTGACAGAACATTTCTTTATCATTTAATCCCATCAGGTCAGCCAGTTTGGCATTATGCCCTATTACAGGATGAGCATCTAACGGCAAGTGAGCTCCATATAGAGAAATATCATTTTTTATTAATGGATTAATTCTTGAGTAGTTATTCCCCGATATATATTTTAGATTTGATCCCCAACTTATTCCATGATGAACAAAAATAAAATCTGCATTTAACTTTTCAGCAATTTCAATCATCTCTATTGATGCATCAACACCAAAAATAATTTTTTTAACTTCAGAATTACCCTGTACCTGAAGTCCATTATTTGAGTGATCTTTCGCTATTAAATCTATTTCAAGTAAATTATCTAAATATTCTACCAACTCATTTAACTGAATCATAAAAGCATCATCCTTAATAATTTTATTTCTTTATCAAATTTAAAACCAACTCGTAAATAGCCAACTCTTCTCTGACATTCAATTTCATTATCTGTGTGAAATTTTCAACTTTTTTAAGATACTGCAAAGTTTTATCACCGATTATCTCACTACAGTTTTCCATTTCAGCCGATATAATTTCAGGGTTACTGAGCTCATTATGTTTGACCCCTAAATTCATTTGATATAATTCAGCAAACCAGACATATATTCCGTTTATAAACCTATCTTTGTTCTTTATATAGTTTGATGAAACTTCAGCATCAAATTTCTGAGTTAATGCTTTCTTCAGACGGGGGTTCTGCTCACCTAATGTTATATATTTATCTCCCCATTTCAAAGCTATCTGTGATTCAGCATTTTTATAAATACCTGAAAATAATTCACACAAAACTTCAGAGTATTCATAAGCTTTAGTAATAGTTTTCTGTTTACACAAAACTATCTGCTTAAGAAGTTCAAAAAGATTCTCACATAAATCCAATTCATAACTACATTGGTTAGATATAAGTGAAATTGACTGACATCTTGAGATGACAGTATGCAGCAGTGCATTGGGATTTTCTGTAACTAAAATAAAATAACTATTCTTTGGTGGTTCCTCTAAAGTTTTTAAAAATGCATTTTGAGCCTGAACCATCATCCTATCAGCATCATATATTACCCCAACTTTTCTACCATTTGGATTTAAAGGGGACAGAAAAAACTTTGACTGAAACCATCGCATTGTATCAGGATCGTCCTCATTATCACCAATGACTATTTTTCTTGATTTCGAAACAGGAGTGATTGTATACATATCAGGATAAACTTCATTGTCAACTTTCCTACAGACAGCACACTCATCACAATAGGGAATTGAATCAGTTGTATTGTCACACAAGATAGTCTTTGCCAACCCAGTAGCAAATTTATTTCTTACATCATTATTATCGCCATAAACCAGATAAGCATGAGCTAATCTATTTATTTTTTTTGCATTTAATACAGCAGATAAATTTTCAGAAAAACTGTTATTTAAAGATTCCATATTCGCTCTGTATAATTGATACAATATTTGAATGTATTTTTCCTATTTCATCAGAAGCTGATACTACTCTGTAACGTTTTTTATTCTCTTCTGCCATAGTTAAAAAAGCTCTCCTAATTTTCTCATGAAAACCAATTTGCTGTTCTTCCCATCTATCTTTTGCTTCACCATTTTCTCTATCATCTGCCCTTTTTAGTCCCTTTGTAGGCGGAAGATCAAGAAGAAAAGTCAAGTCAGGGATAAGACCGGAAGTTGAAAAGTTATTTAAATATTCAATAACACTTTTACCAAGGCCTCTTCCAATTCCCTGGTATGCAGTAGAAGAATCTGCATATCTGTCACACAAAACAAACTTACCTTCCTTTAAAGCAGGCGTGATAACCTCATACACATGCTGTGCTCTTGCTGTTTGAAGCAGCAATGCTTCTGTTTGAACAGATAACTTACTATTTAAAGACGTATCCTTTAAAATATCTCTTAATTTTTCTCCGACTTTTGTTCCCCCGGGCTCTCTTGTACACACACAGTTATATCCATTTTTTTTTAACAAATCGTGAAGCAATTTAATCTGAGTAGTTTTACCTGAGCCGTCTGGCCCTTCAAAAGTAATAAATTTTCCTTTTAGCATAGATTAGTTTTAAGTATTAAGTTTTAGGTTTTAAGTATTATATTCGGAATTCCTGAAACATCATTTGTGTGTCAAGAACTTATCATTTCATATAATCTAGGTCAAATTATAAAAATTAAAATTTAACTCTTAAAACCTAACACTAGTTTCTAATAAATATAAACATATTTTCTCTATTTTCGACCGATTCGATATATATATATTAATAGTACTTCAAATATTCAGTTTTATTTGTATTCTTTAGCTTTGATATGGTACTAATATTCTATTCTTTGAATTTTCGGAGGATATTGCTCTACTGGCTTCTATGAATTTCTTGACAAGAACCTTTATATAATAATTACCATCAGCAGATTTTTTGTACATCTGATCCCAGTTTGACTTCTTTAATTTTCATATTCGAAACCATTATAGTAGCATAATTTAAATCACTCTATAGGTTTCCTGGATTTACCGCTATTCTGCAATTCTACATAATTGATAAATAATAAATAACCGAATTTTACTTAATGTTATTTTATATTAATTTTTAATTTGCTGATTATGTCGTAAATTATAAAAAGCAAGTGATTTGTCAATCAATTTGGAGATATATGAAAATGCCAGAAAACAAAACTATATCAAGAAAAAGTTATTTGAGCAAAAATGTCGGTTCATTTGATGATTCAATAGAAATTAATGGTGTCAGTTACCAAAAAGTAGAAGATCTAAGATACGGGACAAACCCTCACCAGCCCGCAGCATATTATAAACCAGTTTCTGTTCATTCTCCGATTGGTGATATGGAGATTTTAAAAACAGGCAAAAGCGGACTGTCACAAACAAATCTTGAAGATATTTCCTATGCATTAAATATAGTTAAATTTTTTAATATCCCGTCGTGTGCTGTAATGAAACATGTCAATCCAAGCGGAGCAGCAGTTTCCAGAAACAATGATTCCTTAAAAGATGTATATATAAAAGCAAGAGATTGTGACCCTCGTGCAGCATTTGGAAGTGCAGTAGCATTTAATGTTGAAGTGGATTCAGAAACTGCAGAAGAAATAATGAGTAATTTTGTTGAATGCGTTGTCGCTCCTTCTATAACAGATGAAGCTTTGGCAATATTTAATGATTCTGAAAGATTTAAGCTCAATAAACATATTCGAATACTGAAATGCGGTGATTTAAATAAACTTCCAAAATATGTTGGTGATTCAAACAAATCAAACCAGACAATTAAAGTACTGGCCGACGGTTCTCTGATTATAGCAGAACCGTTATTAACAAATATTAAAGGAATAGAAGATTTATCTCCTGCGACTGCCGAAAACAAAGCTGTAGGACAGCAATCTTCAGAAATCTGCACAACAAAAGGTGAACTGGAAGATCTTCTTGCCGCATGGTATATCAATCTTAATGTCCGTTCTAACGGAGTGGTTATAATGAAAAACGGACAAACCCTAGCCGTCGGAACAGGCGAGCAGGATAGAGTCGGAGCTGTGGAGCAAGCTATTTGGAAATATGAACAAAAATATGAAGGTAAAGAGACAATTGAGAACTCAGTAATGTCAAGTGATGGTTTCTTCCCGTTTCCAGATGCAGTTGAAGTAGCAGCCAAGGCAGGAGTAAAAGCAATAATATCACCTGCCGGTTCACTAAAAGATGCTACAGTAATAAAAAGAGCCAATGAACTTGGTGTAGCACTTGTTCATGCACCCGAAAGAGTATTCTCTCATCATTGATCAGTTGACAGCAAAGATGTTTCTTATCTAATGAAGAGGTCAAAACTCTACAATAATAAAACATCAAAATAATATTAGGTTTTATTTAAAATTTACTTATTATATAATATCATTCTTAGGAATGATATTTTTTATATATACTCAAAATCTGATTTATGGATAATTCAACGGACTCTAAACTAGAAAAGGAAGAAATTTCAGGAGAAATATACAAGATATTGTATGTCAATGATGATGAAACTTATTCAGTAATCAAAATCAGAGATGGCAATAATAAATCTCAAACACTCACAGGGCCGCTTGGAGGAGCTTTTGAAGGTCAGGGTATCAGAGCAAAAGGAAACTGGGAAGAACATCCAGATTACGGACCCCAATTCAAAGTTATAAATTTTCAATTCACCTTACCAGCAACAGCTTCAGGAATTGAAAAATACCTTGCATCAGGATTAATCCCAGGAATCGGTTCAAAACGTGCTAAACTGATCGTTTCACATTTTCATGAAGATACCCTGAATATACTTAACAATTACTCGGCAAGACTGCTTCAAATCCCAGGACTCGGCAAGAAAACGGTTGAATCAATTCGAACGTCATGGAAAGAACAGGCAGCTAAAAGAGAAATAATGATATACTTTCAAAGTATTGGAATTAGCTTAACCTACTATCAAAAAATATATAAAATCCTTGGTGATCATTCTTTAAATATTGTTAAAAATAATCCGTATTTACTTGCTGATAAAATTAGTGGTATTGGTTTTTCAAAAGCAGATATGATTGCCGAAAATATAGGGATAAATCATAATGATGATAAACGTCTTATTGCAGGTGTAAAGTACAGTTTAAACCAGCTGGCACAGTCAGGTCACGTATGCTATCCACTTAATAATTTTATTTCATATAATGCTGAATTGCTGGATATTGATTTGGCTAGCAGCAAGAACAGCATCCAACTGGCCAAGGGGAAAGAATTGATTAGCACAGAAAGTATAATTTCCAATGATGTGAATGAAGAATTTATATATGATCGACAATTGTATATTTCAGAAGTAGTTTTAAGTCAGATCATTAAACATTTATCTGCAGTATCTGGACATAAAGGACAATTTATATCCAAACTCAAGTGTAAATCAGGAAATAAAATTAAATTTAATAAGGAACAGCTTGATGCTATAGACAAATGCTCTGTGCAGGCATTATCAATTATTACCGGTGGCCCAGGCGTTGGAAAAACGACAATAATTGGGGAAATTATACGTAGATCTCTAGAACTTAAATTAAAAATTGCTATAGCAGCTCCAACAGGAAGAGCTGCTAAACGCATTCATGAATCTACAAATTTTGCTGCATCAACAATTCACCGTTTGCTCAAGTGGGATCCTATTAATAAAACATTTGTTCATAATCATAAAAATAAACTAGAAATAGATCTTCTTGTTGTTGATGAAGTATCTATGCTGGATCTTAATCTAGCATACAGTCTGTTTAAAGCGGTAAAAAACGGTACAACTGTAATTCTTGTAGGCGACGTAGATCAACTGCCCTCTGTTGGACCAGGTAATGTTTTAAGTGATATTATTAAATCCAACATCTGCCCTGTTACTCACTTAACCAATATCTATCGCCAGAACTCAAATAGTCAAATCATACCTACTGCACACTCTGTGAACAGAGGACAAATGATAAATTTGAATAATGATAAGAGAGATAAATACCGAGATTTTTACTGGATAGAACAGGATGATCCAGAAAAAGTATCAAAATTAATTTTAAAAATGATTGTGGAAAGAATACCTAATCGTTTCAGATTTAATCCATTCAGAGATATTCAAATCTTAACACCGATGATTAAAGGCATTTGCGGGACGACATCTCTTAATGAAAAACTTCAATCAGCCTTAAATAATTTGAAAATTGAAACAGTAAACTGTTCAAACAAATTTTTTAAAGTCGGTGATAAAGTTATGCAGATAGCGAATAATTATGATAAAAATATTTTTAATGGAGACATTGGTTACATTTCTGAAATAAGTATAGAAAACAAAAAAATTCATGTAAACTTTGACTCAAATATTATCGAGTATGAATTTTTTGAATCAGATCAACTGACACTTGCCTATGCAATTACAATTCATAAATCACAGGGAAGTGAATTCCCGGTAGTAATTATTCCATTTTTAACTTCGCACTATATTATGCTTAAGCGTAATTTGTTATATACAGCCATAACGAGGGCAAAAAAACTATTAATAATTGTCGGCTCGAAAAAAGCTTTACAGATAGCTATAAACAATTATCAAACTGCATTAAGGCATTCTGGTTTGCTGTATAGATTAAACAATTAATAGTAATATCCCAAAATATAAAATATATAGAATTTAAAATTAATTTATTATTTACTTAATCTGTTTTCTGCATGTATATTACTCAAAGCTCAACAAATTAATTATTTAAATGGCATAGAATATATTATGAAAGCAAAAGCATTAATAATTACCGGATTTGGACTCAACTGTGAAAAAGAAACTAAAGCAGCTTTTGATTATTGTGGAGCTGAAGTAAGTTTAGTTCACTTAAATGACATTCTAAATAATAAAATTTCCATAAATAATTTTCATGTACTAAGCTTTATTGGAGGATTTTCTTTTGGTGACCATATTGGCGCCGGAACAGTTTTTGCCAACCGTATCAAATACAGCCTTACTGAAGAACTAATTGAATTTATAAACAAAGGAAAGCTAATAATTGGTATATGCAATGGATTTCAGACACTAACCAGATTAGGAATACTTCCTGATTTCAAAGGGACACAACTGCCTAAGCAATCTATAGCTCTTGACTGGAATGACAGCGGTGTATTTAGGGATGACTGGGTTAACTTAAAAGTAGAAGAAAAATGTCCGTGTGTATTTACAAAAGGCATTAAGAATTTAGAAGTTCCTATTAGGCACGGTGAAGGCAAATTTGTTGCAAATGAAGAAACAATAAACTTTATTGAAAACAATAATTTGGTTGCCTTGCGTTACGCTGATAATAATTTTGTTCCTACAGGAGAATTTCCATATAATCCAAATGGATCAATAAACAATATAGCAGGTATCTGCAATACTACTGGCAGAATATTTGGTTTAATGCCTCATCCTGAAGCATTTTTGTCTCCATATAATCATCCAAACTGGATCAGACAAAAAGAATCAGGAAACCTTCCAAAAGAAGGACAAGGTGTTCAAATCTTTAGAAATGCAGTCACTTTTATTGAAGAAAATCTTTGATTTTTACTCAATAGGCCAAATTTACCAACAGCTATAAAGATGTAATTAATTCACTTCTATATTAGAATTACTTAATAGTATAAATATTATTAGTTCTAGTGGAAAATTAATTATGTCACCACATTCGCCTGAAATTCTGGCAAATTATAAACACCCTAAGGCTCTATACTATCTTTCCGTGGGTCAGGGAGTTATTTCAATATGAAGCGGTTTTACGTGGTCACTTTTTGTTATATACCTAACAAGTGAATTAAAATTAGATCAGACTTATACTTATAATATTTTTGCAGCCGGTACAGCAATGCTAGGTGTTGTGGGACTTTTATGTGGATACCTTGCACAAAAAACGGGCTATATTAAATCTCTTTTTGCAGGTATGATTTTGAGAATAATAGCTTTTGCTTTGTTGAGCATTCCTACACTCTATACAGTAAAGTGGAGTCTGGCTTTTTTTGCAGTGGGTCAAGGATTTTCTTATACTGCATATTTGCTTGTATTGGGAAGAGTTTATGCAAAAAATGATCTAAGACGTGATAGCGGCTTTACATTTTCAACGTTTATTATGAATATTGGATTTCTTATTTCCGGTGTTGCAGGATTTTTAATACTTCATGTCAATTACTCTGTAACTTTCTTAATAGCAGGATTCACATTACTGGGAGGAACAGCTATTTATCTATTCGGTCTAAAACATATCAAACCTCATCCCACTCAAACTCTCACACCAGAATTGAAAACGAGTAAAACGATACACTGGCTTATATTAACTATATGTTCAATTATTATGCTTCCATTAGTTTATCTCTCATTAAAAAATCTCGAAGTAGCCAATGCTCTTATTATATGGAGTAGTATAGGCGCAACCATTTTCTGGATATACATAACAATTAAAAGTAAATCCAGTTCACGAAATCCATTAATTGTACTATTAATTCTATGCGGTGTACAAATTATCTGGAACGGACTGCACTATTGTGAATCTTCGTCGTTAATTATTTTTATCAAAAATAATATTAATAAAAAACTTTTTGGCTACTTTATTCCAGCCAGTTCATATTCTATAGATATAAATACAATTTATACACTGATACTAACTGCATTTTTCTCATTTTTCTGGTTATATTTAGCACGAAAGAAGAAAAATCCGTCAATCCCAGGAAAACTTACATTCGGAATGCTTTCAATAGGTATTGGTTGGGGGATATTAGCTATTATTACACGTAATAACCCGAGTCAGCTTTCTTCAATTTGGTGGGTAATCCTAGCGTACTTTCCTATTATTGTTTCTGGTGCTATTTTATATCCAATTGGAAATGCAATGATTGGAAAATACACTCCAGTAAAATGGGAGGGACCTATGATGGCAACATTCCAATTGTATACAATGGGTACAGGATTACTTTTGGGAAGTAAATTTGCTGATCTTACTGCATTTTCAGCTAAAACCTCTCTAACTGCCTCCAATTTCATATTCAGCAGGGGATTTGCCTGGATAGCTCTAGTAGGTTTAGCTACAGGTATCGCCATGCTTATCGCACTTAAATGGATGAAAAAGATGATAAAATCAACATAATTTCTACATAACTTTTATGATCCGAGAAATATCTACCTTGTATCAGAAATAAATTTTGTTAATTCAGATTCTTCTTTATACCAATTAATAAAATTCGGTATACCTATATTAATTGAAGTTTTAGGACTGTAGCCGAGCTTATTTCTGGCTTTTGTTATTTCAGCGAATGAATCTGGAACATCTCCAGGCTGCATTGGCAACATTTCCTTTACAGCTTTCTTGCCCAACTGTTCTTCGATAATTTCAATCATTTTTAATAAATCTTCACTCTTATGATTTCCAAGATTAAAAATTTCGCTTTTTTCCAATCCTTCGGCAAACAGTGCCCCTATTATGCCCTCAACAATATCATCAACATAAGTAAAATCCCTATGCATATCACCATTATTAAAAACTTTTATCGGTTGATTCTTTAAGATAGCCTCAGTGAAAAGCCATAAAGCCATATCAGGTCTTCCCCATGGACCATACACACTGAAGAATCTTAATCCAACTGTTTGAAATCCGTAAAGATGAGTATAAGAATGAGCCATTAATTCATTTGCTTTTTTCGTGGCAGCATAGAGAGAAATAGGGTTATCTACTCTTTGGGTTTCAGAAAAAGGAATTTCTTTATTCCCTCCATACACACTGGAACTTGACGCATAAACCAATCTTGGAATATTATAATGTCTGACCAATTCAAGAATTGTAAGAAATCCAGCAATATTTGTCTGTTCATAAACAAATGGATGCGATAAAGAGTGCCTTACTCCAGCCTGTGCAGCCAGATTACAAACTCTGCTTATAGGATATTTCTTAAAAACTTTTTCAACATCTTTATAATTTTCAAGAGTTGCTTTTACAGGAATAAATCCCGGATAAGTTTCAAGCAGTTTAGTTCTAGCTATTTTCAATTCAACAGGATAATAAGGGACAAAGTTATCTATGCCGATAACTTTATTACCCCTTTTTAAAAGTTCGCGGCACAGGCTAAAGCCAATAAAGCCAGCGCTTCCTGTTACAACAATATATTTATCTGAATCAGACATGTAAACTCCAATTTTTAAGCTCTTACTACATTTTCACCGTCAGGTACTGCATTTCTGGTATCAATAATCAGAGGTGCATTTTTTATAATATATTCATAATCGAAGCAATCATGAGCTGTAGATATAAGTACTGCATCATAATCATTCAATTTTTCATTTAAATTTTCAATTGTTTTCTTTCCTGCATATTCAGGATAATGTCTATTATTAGGAATCTCAGGACAATAAGGGTCACAATAATCAACTATCGCACCTTTCGATTCTAAAATTTCCATTAATTTAAAGCTGGGACTTTCCCTCATATCATCAACATTTTTTTTATAAGCCAGTCCAAGGATCAAAACTTTACTACCATTTAAAGCCTTTTTTCTATCATTGAATGCTTCAAGGGTTCTATGGACAACATATTTAGGCATATTTGTATTTATTTCACCTGCCAGTTCTATGAACCTTGTAGGTGATTCAAATTCATATGCCTTCCAAGTCAGATAAAAAGGATCAATTGGAATGCAGTGCCCACCTAAACCCGGTCCCGGGTAAAACGGCATAAAACCAAAAGGTTTTGTTTTAGCTGCATTTATAACTTCCCATACATTAATGCCCATATTATCAAAAATTACTTTCAGTTCATTGACCAAAGCAATATTAACGGACCTAAAAATATTTTCCATTAATTTTGTAGCTTCAGCTGTAGCAGTTGATGAAACAGGAACTATCTCGCAAATAACAGTATCGTAAAGTGCGACAGCAACTTTTAATGAATCTTCATTATATCCCCCAACAACTTTTGGTATTGTTGATGTTGAATACTTTGGATTACATGGATCTTCCCGTTCAGGAGAAAATGACAAATAAAAATCTTTACCGGCTATAAGGCCGTTTGCTTCCAGAATAGGTTTTAATACCTCATCAGTAGTCCCGGGATAAGTAGTAGATTCCAGACTGAATAACTGACCTTTTCTAACATATGGTTGTAAAAACATGCCTGTATCTTCAATATATGACATATCAGGTTCTCTATGCTTGGTCAGAGGAGTAGGCACGCATATAAGTATTGCATCACATTCAGAGGAATGAGAAAAATCAGTATAAGCTTCAAATTTTCCACTACTGCTCATTTTCTGAATATCAGTTTGAGATATATGTTTGATATAGCTTTTTCCATCTTTAAGATTTGAAATTTTTCTATCATCAATATCAAACCCAACTACTTTAAATCCAGCTTTGGAAAACTCAATAAGAAGGGGTAAACCTACATATCCTAAACCTACAACCCCGATAACAGCCTCTCTATCGGTAATTTTCTTTAAAAAAGCATCTATCATAAAATTTGCTCCTCATAAATAAAATTATATTTTATATTTTTATATAAATTTACATTCTTGTATAAGATAACATCAGATTTTAGAATTTACTTCAGAAAAAAATTGTTTTGGTGTATTAATTTAAGGAAGTCTGATAAAAAAGGTATTCTCAAGAATAAAACCTAGTATGAACAGAGCCAAAGCTACTCCGAGTAAAATTGGACCGATTTCTCTATAATCAATAAATTTAGGCTGTTCCATTGTAGTTTTTTCAAGTTTATTAATTTTATCAAGAACACTTTTTAAACCTTTAGCATCAGCTGCTTTATAATATTTACCTCCTGTTTCTTTGGCAATATTTTCCATAAGTTTTTTATCAAAATGTCCAAAAATAGGAATAAACTGAGCTCCGAAAATAGAATTTTGAAGTACAAATGCATTTGGACTACCAATCCCGACTGTGTATATAATGATATGATACATCTTTGCAAGCTTAGCTGCCTGCATAGGATTTATTCTGTCATTTACATTATTACTTCCATCTGTAAATAAAACTAACACTCTTCGTTTTGAACGTGCATCCTTTAAACGGCTGACAGCTGTTGCTATGGGAGCCGCAATATTAGTTGCATCACCGACTATGCCGGCATTTACATTATCCAAATCAGCCAATAGAAGTGAATGATCAAGAGTAGGTGGACAAGCCATATATGATTTTGGGGCAAAAACAACCAGTCCGATCCTATCATTCGGACGTTTTTTAATAAACCTTTTAATTTCATCTTTTGCATAAGATATTCGTTCTTTAAGTTTCCCACTCTTCAAATCATTACGAATCTGCGCTGAAGATAGATCTTTAGATATATCAATAGCTTTCATACTCCCCGACAGGTCAAGAGCCAATATAATATCAATTCCTTCAGATCTCTGAATTAACTCTTCAATTCCTTTCTGAGGTCTTGATAAAGCAAAAATTAAAAGAAGTGAAGCCAATGAATAAATAATCAACGGAATATATGTTCGATTAAACCCCTTTCTCTTTTTTTTACCTAAAAAAGGTTTCATCCATGGGATAGTAAGAGCAGGTTTTTTTCTAACAATACTAAATATTATCAATAAAATAAGCGGTATTATTAAAAGCAAATACCAGGGTGATTCAAAACGAAAGCCTTTAAACAAACTATAGTAATTGTTTATATCCATATTTGAATTAATTATTTTTTATGAGTGGTTTATGTTAATCATTATTTTTATCTGCTTCTTCATCAGGTATTGTCTCAGTGACCAATTTGGAAGCTCTATCTATTGAATTATTAATTAATTCTTCACTTGCATCATATTTTGCGAATTTCACCATATCAGCCGACATCATAAATTCTTTTAGAAAATTTCTATCCTGATTTTCAAGCGGGCTGTCTCTATCCTCCATTTTTCTCAAAAACTCTTCTGTAGTCTGTCTCTGCGCATGAATACTGAACCTTGATTCTAAGTATTCTCTCACAATATCTGTTAACATAATCATACACTTTCCAGGAGATATTTCATGTGAACTGAAACTCCTGTTTAAGGAGTTCAAACTCTGAATAGCTAAACCCCATGGGGTCAATATTATCTGATTTTGCCCTTTTCTCTTTTTCAGGTATATGAGAAGAAAAATTATTAAACATATTAAAACAATAGCTGCTATTATAGAGTAGAACAAAACATTTGATTCAGATATTAATTTTTCAGCTTTCATTTTAGAAGCAACTAAGAGCTGATTATCAATGCTTGTAATTTTTTTGGAAGTAATAGAAGGGTATTTTACTGTTAAATTCTGAACTCCGTAATTATTTGATGCAAAATCAACTTTTAATGCCCCTTCAGGAATAGTACCGTCAACAAACGGCTGAACTTTAAATGCTATTTCCCATACAAAATATCCCCATTTATTACTACTTTTTGTTACAATAGGTTTTCCAATCAGCTGTGAACCTTTACCTAATATTACTTCTGCAGAAACAGGTTCTTTATTCCATGGAGTTGAAAAGAATAATTTATAATCAACAGGCGTTCCAAGAAAAACTTCTTTCTTAGGAGTTACTACTGTTTTCTCATATTTTGCAGGTAAATTTTGTTTCTCAATACTTCTATATTTAAAATAAACAGATATCAAACATGCTACTAAAACAACAACTATAATGCATATAACAATTAATAAATATTTTATGAACTTTTTCATAATTTATTCACCAGCTTTTCTCTACGTCTAAAAAAAGACATCAGAGGCTTTATTAAATCATCATCACATTTAATATCAATCAGATCAACTTTTGCCTTATTACAGATATCTTTATGCTTCTTATGTATCTCTTTTGAATATTTGTTATACTCAAAAACTGCCTTTTTATTTCCATGAAAAAAGCCTATATCTCCATATTCGGAATCAGAAAGATACAATGAACCAATTTTAGGTATTTCGAATTCTTTTTCATCTAAAATTCTTACACCGATAACATCATGGCGCTTATTTGCCACCATTAATAATTTTTCATATTTATTCTGTTCATCTATAAAGTCACTAATTAAAAATATAACAGCTTTTTTACGAAGGATTTTCATGATTTTATCAAGTGCTGCTGCAATATTCGTTCCTTTACCTTCCGGTTTTCTTACAATGAGTTCACGAATTAACCTGAGTGTATGCTGTTTTCCAGATTTCGGAGGAAGATATAATTCTGTTTTGTCTGTAAAAAGAAGCAAACCTACTTTATCGTTATTTCTTATTGCACTGAATGCCAGAACTGATGCAATTTCCACTGCCGTTTCTATTTTCGTTTTCCCACCACTTCCAAATTTATTAGATGCTGAAGCATCTACCAGAAGCATTACAGTAAGTTCACGCTCTTCTACGTATTTTTTCACGTAAGGTTCGCCCATTTTGGCAGTAACATTCCAGTCTATATCTCTAACATCATCTTCTGATGTATACTCTCTGACATCTTCAAACTCAATCCCGCTTCCTTTAAAAACACTATGATACGCACCGGCAGTAAGCTCTTCCACCATACGCCTTGTTCGTATTTCTATTTTTCTGACTCTTGCTAAAATATCTTTTGAAATCATTATAATAAAATCATGGTGTTAATAATTCATCGAGGATCTTTTTAATAATATCATCTGAATTCATATTTTCAGCTTCAGCTTCATAGCTGACAATAACTCTATGTCTTAATACATCGGGTGCAATATTTTTTATATCCTGTGGAACAACATAAGCTCTTCCATCCATGAATGCTGCTGCTTTAGATGCAAGCACCATTGCAATAGGAGCTCTTGGGGAAGCGCCGTACTGTATTAAAGAATCTAAGTCGCTTAAATTGGCACTTGACTGTCTTGAAGATAACTGTTCACGTTCATCAGGTCGAGTCGCAATAGCCATATCCAGTATATATTCAGATATTTTATCATCTAGATAAACCTGATCCACCCAGTTTCTTGCCTCTAAAATTTTCTCTAAAGATACTACGCTCAAGGCCTCCAAATCCAATTCAGGGTGAGCTATTCGCTCCATAATTATTTTTTCTTCGCTTCTTTTGGGATAAGTAACATTCAACTTAAACATAAATCTGTCAACCTGTGCTTCGGGCAAAGAATATGTCCCTTCATGTTCAATAGGGTTTTGAGTCGCCATAACGAGAAATGGATGAGGCAGCTTAAGGGTCTGCCCAGCAATTGTAATCTGACCTTCCTGCATACATTCCAATAAAGCACTCTGAACTTTTGCAGGAGCTCTATTTATCTCATCAGCCAATGCAATATTAGCAAAAACAGGTCCTTTTTTAACACTGAAAGTATGTTCTTTAGGATTGTAAATGTTCGTTCCAATCACATCAGCAGGCAACAAATCAGGAGTGAACTGAATTCTTGAAAAACTTCCATTAATAGCCTGTGCAATTGTTTTTACAGCTAATGTTTTTGCCAATCCCGGTACTCCCTCCAGAAGAATGTGTCCATTGGCAATTAAAGCTAATATCATTTTATTAATAAGATCTTCCTGCCCTACTACGACTCTGCCAATTTCAGTTTTCAGAGTTGGAATAAAAGATGATACTTCAGATATTTTATTTTGAAGCTCCTGAATAGAGTGTTTATCCATGCTACAATGGCCCCTTTAGTTTTGTTTGTTACAAGGTTAAACCGTGTTTTATTTTATATAAATAGTATAAAGGTATAATATTTTCAATATTTTAATACTAAAAAAAAAAAAATTGCATAGTATTGTAATCTCCGAATCAATTCAGATAATATAAAATAGAAAGTTTTTTATCATGTCTTCAAAAAAATTATTAATTGCCAGTAATAATTTACATAAAATAAAAGAACTTGCTCAAATTCTAAAATATACTGGTTTAGATGTCATTTCCCCAAAGGAAATTGGCGGTATACCTGAAGTTGATGAAACTGGTACTACTTTTGAGGAAAATGCTACTTTAAAAGCTGTTGAAACAGCAAAATTCTCCAACATGCACGTCTTTGCAGATGATTCAGGCTTAGAAGTTGAAGCTCTGAATAATAACCCAGGTGTTTATTCGGCAAGATATGCAGGTCCTGATGCTACAGATTTGGACAGAATAAAAAAACTATTGGGAAAATTATCAGGTATAAAAAATAGAAAAGCCAGATTTGTCTGTGTGATAGCTATTTCTTCGCCAAATGGTGAAGTTAAAACTTTCAGAGGTGAAATCACCGGAACAATAATTGATGAAACCAGGGGCAGCAACGGATTTGGCTACGATCCTGTTTTTCTACCTGACGGCTACGATAAAACATTTGCGGAATTAGATTCTAATATTAAAAATAGAATCAGCCACAGAGCTAACGCTTTAAGCAAAGCCATCACAGAGCTTAAAAAAATCAGGTAATTTTATAAATTCCGGCATAAATACAGGAGCAAATCCCGATTATCAGCGCAGAGGTATCTCATCTTACCCCCCATCCTGTTAAATGTTTTGCAATATCGGAGATAATATGCAGGATTGTCCATTGGAGGCTCACCGTCTTTTGCCCAATTCCAATTATTTTCTGCCAGGTCAACAATTAACATATAATGTTTGTCTATATGTTTGTCATTTTGTATAGCAATATTCTGAGACATGGAAAGTGATTTTTCAAAAATCATAGGGGACATTACTGCTGAACCTACAGAGAGATAGACTCCGCCGTCAAGATTATTGATCTGTTCAGCAAATGTTAAAAAATCTCTCAGTGCTGTTCTTCCAACTGCAGGGCCATTATTCATGGGGTGTGTATAAATAATATCATGTCCTATCATAGGATGCCCGGTAAACGGAATATTCATTCTGTATGCGGCAGCCTGAACACTATACTCTTTAAAAGGATGTTCTATGACCAGTTTCCCTGATTTTAAATTAAATTTCTGTATAGCATATATAAGATCAGATGCCGCAGCAGTTTTATCAGGGTTTGCTTTGCAGTTATTTTTAATATATTTTTCCAGCTCATCGACTGATTGTATAGTCAAACTCTCATTTGATATCAATTTGCCGACAGATTCACCGTATCCAAGTCCTTCATATGCACCTACTACAATGGCAAGATTAATATAATGTCCTGTTTCTTGCCATATACCAAATTCACCGTTAGCAACATTTGCCCTTACATCTTCGCTTGTTTTTCCCTGAAAGGCAAACTCCCAATCATGGATTATTCCGGCTCCGTTAGTAGCTAAATGAGTAATCCAGCCATCTTCCATCAATTTAATAAAAACCTTTGCAAGTGCATTTTTTATTGAATGCGCCCCAAAAGCCAAAACAACAGGCTTATTATTATTTCTCGCATTTCTAATTTTATTTAATGTTTCATCTAAAATATTTATATCTTTTTCATTAAACTTACAAATATCAGAATCTACAGGAATATAATCTTTTTCAATAAACACTTTATTAGAGCGCTCAGCTAACGGTTTTATTTTAAGTTTAAATCTATCAAATTGTGGATAAGGCATATTTTTACCTGTTTCTAATATTTAATAATTTACATAATTTATTTAATTGTGAATAATCAGAAATTATCATATCCGCACCTGCTTTAATCAGCCTGCTTCTCTTTGCCTGATTCAATCCGAATCTTCTTATTTCATCACTGGCAATTCCAACTGCGAGTCCATTTCTTTTTTTAATTTCTCTTATTTCTACAGGACCGTCACCTATTGCTGCTATTTTGTTAAAGTTATTTTTCCCTATATCATTTAGAATTCTATCTATAACCATTCTTTTTGCTTCTTTTGTCACATCACCGACAGCACCGTAAATTCTCCCTTCAAACAGATCTGCATATCCGAGAGCTTTGGCTTCTGCAATAACGTCATCCTGATCAGTACCACTAGCCAAATATAGTTTAATACTGTTCTTATGAAGTAAATTCAGAAACTCAACACTTCCCTTTATAACATAGTCATCTACATTCAGCTCTTTTCTTTTAAATTTAGCTATTCGTTGATCTACAAGTTTTATTAAATCTCTATTATATATTTCTTTATAGCCAAATTCGTCCAAAATCTCATGTTCTGGCACAATCCCAAACTCTTTTATCAACTTAACCAATCCAAGCATTTGAGTTAATGTCTGTATCCCTGTGGTTTCATCAATAAATTTTTTTGTTCTCTGAAGAACCCTATGGTATAGAGTTTCATCTGCTGATTCAAATTTATTGCCTAAAATCGACTTGATCATCATTGGTTCCATTATCTGCTCCCAGCCTTCCCGCAGAGAAGATATAGTACCATCATGGTCAAAAATTATATGGCTGATATTAATACCTTCTAATTCATCAATCACAATTTCAATTTCTGAATTATCATAATATTCAGCCATCCTCAAGTCTTCTGCCTTTTCAACATTGTAAATATAATCAGGGCTGGCACCGATATCTATAACTTCATCGGGAGACGCTGTTCCTGTTATATAGAGTTTTTGAACAGTCACACCTGCAACAAAATTACCAAAAGTTGCCGCAAACTCAGGCTTATAGCCAACAGATAAAGCTGATGTTATACCTGCAAGCATGCTGTCTCCTGCCCCAACTGTATCAAGTTTACCTTTTATCTGTAATCCGGGTATTTCATACGTTCCTGATTCATCAATTACAATGCATCCTCTTGCACCTCTGGTGACAAATATTGCTTGTTGCCATTTTTTATAAAGTTTATTTGCTGAGTCAAAAACTTCCATACGAGGAATTATGTCATCAGGTTTATGTTCATATCCGCATAAAGTTGCTGCTTCATAATCATTTATTTTACGCAGAATATTATCGTACTTATCACTAAAACAACGACTATCAACAATGAATTGTTTTTCAGGAAAATGTTTAATTAGTTTTTTTAATTTCGTAATAAAGCTTTCAAGACTATGTAATCCACTTATCACCTGCTGGTTAATTATAATTACATCAAGTGATGGAATATTCTTTTTTAATATATCAAGTAAATTATCTGCTGTTTCTTCTGACAGTTCGTTAAAATTACCGAAATCTATACGATTTTCTTCAGCATCTTTACATATTGGTTTTGTATACACATGTGTGGACCAATGATCCTGCTGAGTAAGTAAGCCTGCAGTATCGACATTCAAATTCTTCATCAATGCCAGCATCTGATAAGCAAAAGGGTCATTTCCTAAAACCCCAAACACCTTTATTTCTTCAACACCCAGAGAGTAAATATTATTGACTACATTTCCCGCTCCGCCAAGCGAATATTTTTGGAATTCAACAGCTCTAGTCTGTAATCCTGTTTCAACAGATATTTCACTTTTTAATTCATTTATTTCCCAATAAACATCAAGACAAAAATCACCAATAACACCAATTCTGGATTTCTTTATATCAGATAAAGCTTTTTTTAAATCTATTGTCTTCATAATAATAACTCCCTATATTGTTGAATATATATAATAATAGTATTATTTTTTTTTGATAATAATTTAATTTGATTTTTCGATTTAATATAGGTTTTTCTTTAATAATTATGACAGATAAAGCTTTTTCATCTAGCGATATACCAGCAAAACCTGGAGTCTATATCTACAGAGATAGATTCGGTAAAGTAATTTATATTGGAAAAGCTGTAAATTTAAGAAAAAGGATGGCTCATTATTTTCAGGCTTCAAAAAAAACTATGGCTGACCCAAAACTTCGCTCTTTAGTAAATTCTATCAACTCCTGGGAATACAGAGTTGTAAAAAATGAATCTGAAGCTTTACTGCTGGAATCAAGGCTAATAAAAGAATATGCTCCATACTACAATATTTTAATGCGTGATGATAAAAGATATTTTCTTATTAAAATTAATGTTAATGAAAAATATCCTAAGTTACATCTTGCCAGACTCAGAAAAAACGATGGGGCAAAGTACTATGGCCCTTTTCCCCGCGGAGGAGTCCTGAAACAAACAATTGAATTTTTATCATCATATTTTAAACTTCGTATGTGCAACAGTAATATACCTGGTTTAGAAGATAGAAAATACTGCATGGAAGCCAGAATTAAAAAATGCTCAGAACCATGCGCGGGCAAAATATCAGAAGCAGCTTATAAAGAAAAAGTTACTAAATTAATAAAATTATTTGACGGTAACATAAAAGATATCGTAGCTGAATTGAGTGCTGATATGACTAATCTTTCAGCTAAAATGCAGTTTGAAAAAGCTGCAATTCGAAGGGATATGATTGATAACATTACAAATATATTCGGAAAAAGAGGACGAAATTTCAGATTTGCCACGCTAAACAATTCTTCAGGAGAAGATTACGTTAATGATTTACAAAATAAATTGGGGTTAAAAAAGAAACCGAATCTTATTGAAGCCTTTGATATATCAAACTTAAGTGATGAAATAGCTGTTGCTAGCTTGGTCTGTTTTGAAAATGGATATTCTGCTAATAAAAAATACCGCCGGTTCAAAATAAAAACTGTGGACGGAATAAATGACTTTGCAATGATGCAGGAAGTTATTGGCAGACACTATAGACGTCTGCAAGATGAAAATGGTATTTTCCCTAATCTATTAATGGTTGATGGGGGTAAAGGTCAACTATCTTCAGCTATTAAGGCTTTAATTGATTTGAAAATTCCATCATTTCCTGTAATAGGACTGGCTAAAAAAAATGAAGAAATTTTTCTACCGGGCAGGAGTGAACCAATTATTTTAGACAAGAACAGTTTAGCATTGAAGCTTCTTCAGTCTATCAGAGATGAAGCTCATCGATTTGCTATTTCCTACAACAGAGAACTTCGATTGAAAAAAATAAATGAATCTATTCTGGATGATATTCCTGGCATTGGGTTTGAAAGAAAAAAAGCTATTCTACATGCCTTTAGTTCAATTGGAGAACTAAGAAACTCAACTCCTGAACAATTAGTAAAAAAGGTCAATAATATAGGCTTAACTTTAGCCGAGAGTATTTTATTTTATTTAAATAAAAATTGATTCAAGCATGAAAAAATTTAACCAGATCATGCAGAGATATAAACACAAATAACAGAAAAAAACCTATAGTTATTATATAATATATAGCTTTCTCAATAGTAAACTTATGTGATTTCTGTGTTATTGTATTTTTCATTTATTATTTTAAAATTCAGATTAAATTTCGTAAAACATTAAAGAAAAATACTTTAAGAATATTAATTATCAAGTAATATCCTAACAAATTATTATTAGGATATCAACTGCATTAAATTGAATAACAACTATTTGGATCTACTTTTGATTGCTAAAGTAATACAAAGAGCAGCTCCCCCCCAGGTGACAACTAACGCAAAAATCATAAAAATTATTGCTGAAACAGTCATTTAGTAACCTCTTTTATTTTGGATCGTTGTTTTTTCAGTGAAATATACTGTAATGAAAAGCTGAATAAAATCATTATTATTATTATTGCCTATCCATAGCATACCAATGCTTTCTGTGCATAACTGCCATAAGGAGTTTTTAATTCATCCACCAGATTCCCTATTGCCATATAGCCCAGGAAAATAGGTATTAAATATTTTAAACAAAAACTCCATAACAGGCCGACGGTAAATTCAGATCGTCTGTTAATATGTTCTTTAATTTCATCAAGTTTAAAAAACCATGAAACAAATATTATTTCAAAAATACCGGCAAAAACAATACCGAAATTATTAATGAAATGGTCAACTATGTCAAGAATACTGATTCCTCCTCTGGTAGTAAAGATCAATGTAAAACAACAGCCAATGACGCAGAAGATACTAACAGAAATTTTTCTGTTAATTTTATATTTATCAATAATTGTTGCGCAGCATACTTCAATAATGGAAATAATTGAAGTAAAACCTGCGACAAACAGAGCAAGAAAGAATAAGGTACCTATTATTTTAGGTGCCGGCATCATATTTACTGCCATGGGTATGCTGATAAAGGCAAGCCCTATTCCCGATCCTGCTACATCTTTAATCGAAACTCCTTGCTGTGTAGCAGCGTATCCCAGTACACTAAAAATCAAAATAGCCGCCAATATACTGAATCCACAGTTAATAAATGCTGTCATTGTAGCATTGTTTGCAATATCAGATCTATCATGCAGATAACTTGAGTATGCTATAATTATTCCATAACAAATACTCAGTGAAAAGAATATCTGACCATAGGCAGCGGTCCAGGTTTTAAATTCAAAGATACTGTCAAAATTTGGATTAAACAACCATTGCAAACCGTACCCTGCTCCTTTTAGTGTCACAACTCTAATTAAAATAATAATCAAACCTATAAAAAGAATAGGCATGAAAATTTTAGATATAAATTCTATTCCTTTTCTTACCCCTGAAAACAGAGTTAACCATATTAAAAACCAGGTAATTACAGCAAAGATAGCAATTTCAGGAACTATACCACCTAAAACCAAAGGCCCTGAGCTTGCGTGTAAAAATTTATCATAAAAGAAAGAGGTAGTATCAGTCCCCCATCCCAATTTAGTTGCAATTAAGGTAAAATTAAGTGCCCAGGCAACAATTACTGCATAATAAATACCGATAATGAAAGCAATAAATACCTGCATCCATCCCATCCATTCTGCATGCTTCGACATTCTTGCAAAAGCTACCACAGGAGAAGATTTATATTTATGCCCAATAGACATTTCAAGAATTATTATAGGAATACCTGCTGTCAGCAGTGCAACAAAATAGGGTATTAAAAATGCTCCCCCACCATTTGCATAGGTCAAATATGGGAACCTCCATATATTCCCAAGCCCAATAGCGGAACCTACTGCAGCAAGAATAAATCCTACGCGCGTACCCCAATTTTCTCTTTTACCCATTCATTTCTCCGTATGTTTCTTTGATTTTTATTCTCTAAAAAATTTTAAATTGCAAAAAAAATAAGACACAAAAAACCTGTAAAATAAATTATTATTTCAGTGATCGTTTTTATATTTTTGGATATTATTCACCAAAGGAGTTATCTCAATTTAAGAATTTATTATCGTTTATTTATGATTTTAATTTCTGAAAGTTAAGATTTTTTTCTATTTTTATAGAATAGCAATTTAATTTAGCCTAAAAACAAATAATCAAAAGCAAATAACAAAAAAATACTATTTTATTTTTCCCCAAGTATTTTAATAGCTTTTCCAGCAGCATCAATTTCAGCAGATTTAATATTCTGTCCTGTTCCTGTTGAAATCACTTCATTATTTAATAATACATCAACAGTGTATAGCGGAGCATGCTGCAACCCGCCAGTAGATTTCAATTGATATATTGGCTTGGATCCTGAATCTTTCTGCACAAGTTCCTGAAGATATCCCTTAGGGTTAATTTCGACAAGCAATGTATCAATATTGCTGTATGCTTTATTAATAAGTTTAATCAATATTTTTCTGCTGGATTCTAAATTAGAATCCATATAAACAGCACCGATAACTGCCTCAAAAGTATCACAAAGAGTGGATTCTCTGAGCCCGCCGTTAACCCCTGCTTCACCTTTTCCCAAATATATAAAATTGTTAAGATCAATCAATTTTGCCAATTTTGAAAGTGATTTTTTTTGAACAAGGGCCGATCTTAAAGCCGTCAATTCACCTTCATTTTTTTTTGGATATAAAATGAACAAAAATTCAGTAATAATAATTTCTACTACAGCGTCTCCTAAAAATTCTAAACGTTGATTGTCATTTTTTATTTTTTTCTCTGCGGCATAAGATCTATGAGTGAGAGCCTGTTTAAGATATGTTTTATTTTTAAAAGAGTAGTTTATCTTGGATTCGAGTTTGCTTAACACTTCTTTCATGAACTAACAATTCCTGTTAATTAATATCATTATATGATGATTTAATATCAATTATCCTTAGTTGAGGGGAAGATGTTCCATGATAATTATTCAACTGAGGTACAGCCAATATATTCCACGGAGCTTTAGGCAATGTTTTCGGAGGCATATTAAATGCAATAAACGGAAGGGATTTATAATTATAATCTCTAACATAGCCTCTTGAGTGATTCGGTCCTGCATTAGTTACATAAGGAGTGGATAAATCTTTAATTCTGTAAACCGGTTGAGGATTACTATGACCAAATGGCTCTAGTGTCTCCAATTCATGAAAAAATATATCATCTAATTCTGAAATAAAAATATCTCCGTCATATTCAATCTGCGGTATTAAATCATCCATTGAAAAAATATTTTTTACAGATTTTTCAAAATTTAATGACAAGGCATCTATATCTTCAGGATTCAATGACAATCCTACTGCCATTGGATGACCTCCATATCTAGTAAGCAGATCTGAACTTTCCGATAATATCTCGACAAGATTTATCTTCCCTGCCGCTCTGCCTGAACCATACGCCTGTCCATCTATCACAGTTAAAACAATCGAAGGCCTATTATATTCTCTTGCTATTCTTGAAGCCACATTTCCAATTACACCCTGATGCCAGCTTTCTCCGTAAATAAGAATAGAAGATGATTCATTTATTTTAATTCTTTGATTAATCTGTAATTCAGCAGCATCAAAAATCTCTTTTTCTTTCTCTCTTCTTTTCAAATTATAAGTTTTTAATTCCTGGGCAAGCTGAATTGCGTCAACAATATTATTTGTGTTTAAAAGATTATATGACACATGAGGGTCTCCAAGCCTACCTGCAGCATTTATATGAGGAGCCAGCTTAAATGCAATATCATTAGATTTTAAATTATGATTAATTCCGCAGGCTTCACATAAAGCTCTAATTCCTGGCCTTATCTGCCTAGATAATATTTTCAAACCATATTTTGTTAAAATCCTATTTTCACCCAGCAGAGGAACAATATCTGCAACTGTACCCAAAGCAACTAAATCTAAAATTTCCTTAAGATCTATTTTTTTTCTTACTAATCCGTTTTCAAGACCGAACTTTAAAAAAGCATGAGCCAGCTTAAAAGCTGTACCAACCCCGGCAAGTCCGTGAAGATCATCTAACTCGGGATGTAACTTTGAATTAATTATTGTCTTTGCTTTCGGAATCTCATCTCCCTGTTCATGGTGATCAGTAATGATGACTTCAATGCCCATCTCATTAGCTTTATCAATAGCTTCATTACTGGTAATTCCACAATCTACAGTGACAAGAACATTGCATTTATTCTCTGAAAGAAGATTATCTAAAGAATCTGGGGTAAAGCCATAACCTGTATCTAATCTATGAGGTATGAAAACAGAAACATTCGCTCCGTTTTCAGCAAGTATCCATGACAAAAGAGCAGATGCAGTAATGCCATCAACATCAAAGTCGCCGTGAATAACTATATGCTCATCTTTACGAATAGCATCCCACAGCCTTATAGAAGCTTCTTTTGTTCCTGGTAATCTATACGGTGAGCTTAAGTCATTCAATGAAGCATTAAAGTACTTATCAACATTTTTGCATAACACTTCTCTAGACGCTAAAGACAAAGCAATAGGCCTGGAAAAATTGTACTCCTTCATCAAATTGTTAAATTCCTGCATAGAGTATGATTTATTAAACCATCTTTTCTCCGCCATTATTTCTACCTTTTATAATTTTCATACTATATAATAGTACCAGTATGTGAAAATACTTAGTCATTTAAAAAAAAGGCTTAGATTTTTTTTGCAAGATTCCCCAATAATGTTTGCTTACAGAAAAAACACATAATAATAAATCTTAATAAATCATTTATTTGAAATCAGATTAATTAGTATTATAATATAGTTCCTGAATTTATAAGCCGATGTGGCGGAATTGGCAGACGCGCTGCGTTCAGGGCGCAGTTCCCGCAAGGGAGTGTGGGTTCGAATCCCACCATCGGTACCACTCTTCTCCGATAAAGATTACTGTAAGGTTCTTTTTGCTTTCCAAGTTTGCAAAAAATTAATTCTTTGAATATTCAACACTTTCTTTTAATTATGGATTTCTTACATGTTTTGTCATATATCCAATATATTTATTACATAATTTCTATAAAAAGGTGTTTTTTGCAGATTTCTCAGATTTTTAAATCCTATGACAATTTTTTCATGTCTTTATTTAGATTGGTCTTTAAGCAGGCTATTTAATCAAAATCAGATATCAAAATTATTGTTTATTCTTGTAATTGTTTTGCATAAATTCTTCAAGATTTACAATAGCTTCCTGCATACATTTTTGCATTACAGGAACATAATTTTTGACATCCTGTCCCTGGTAATAAAACCATTCAACTCTATCTTTTGAATTTTTCGCAGTATATGTCCAAATAATCTTGTTATCCTTAACAGATTTTAATATAAATTGGATTTCCAATTGATTATCAGTCCAACCTGCTGGTGCTCCAACTAACCAAAGCAATGAACCAAAAAAAGAAAGGCAATATGTAAATATTTTTTCTTCATATAAAGTGGATTTGATATTTCCACTAAAAATATAATCTGGCTGATCCTCTATGTAACCTTGAGCAAAATATATTTTTTTAAATATTTCTGAATATTTCAGGCTATCTTCTGCTGCCTTAGCAAGCTCAACTGTAGGATAAAATTTAAAACTTTGTATTGTTAAATAAACTTTACCATCTTCAGGTATATTGTAATGCCCCCAACCAAATGGTACTCCAGGAATCCATGAGAAGAACATTTTGTTGCTTCCTATTGTTGGTCTTTCGTCCTTAAATGGTTCTACAGCGACAGTACAATCATACTGTATAGAAGATATGGGAGAATTAGGAGGAACTTTATATTTAAAAGTCCCCATGCATCCTGTAATAGAGATACTAATCAGACCAATTAATAAAAATGTTAGACTCTTTTTCACGCTATTCTCTAAAATATCTATACTTGTTTCTGTATATTAATAATAACCTAAAGCTATTGCAATTACCCTTTGTATTGGTCTATTTGATAAGATATTTAAAAGCTGAATAGAGAGGCTTTAATTATTATAATCCGATATCTCTCAATTTTTTCCCGCTTAAAAGAGCTTCCTCAATTTCTTCGAGAGGAACTCCTTTTGTTTCAGGAACATAGAGATAAGTAAAAATAATGGTCAACACTCCAATCACAGCAAACATTATAAATGTCAATCCAGGCCCAAAAAACTGCATAATTGTCAAAGTTAACTGTGCAACAAAAAAACTGCCGATCCAGTTTGCTGCTGTGGCAGTCATCATTCCCAGATCTCTTCCCTTTAGAGGAAATATTTCGGAACATAAAGTCCAGACAACCGGCCCAAGGCTTATAGAGTAACCGATATTAAATAAAAGAAGCAAAGTTACTGCTATATATTTTACCCAGACTGCCACATCTATTCCAATGAAGAATAATATAGCAATCATTATCATACTTATAATATTAAGCGTAACTCCAATATACAACAACTTTTTTCTTCCCCATCTATCATTGAGAAAAACCGGTAGAATTGTAGCTAGCACATGAAATACTCCGCAAACAAAAAAAGCTACCCAGATTCTTGATTCAGGAGTTTTAAAGCCCATTTCGCTAAATATGGAAGGAGCATAATATATCAATGCAACCCATCCGCACAGCTGCTGAAATAACTGCAGGCCAATACCTAAATACAGAACTCTCCTATAGTTGCTGTTTTTCAAAAATTCCCAACTTGACTGCTTTTCATGTACACTTTTTGAAATTTCTTTTATTTCAAATTCCACTTCTTCATCGGTTCTATCAAGTTTTTTAAGTATCTGTTCCGACTCATCTCTTCTTCCATAAAGCATAAGCCATCTGGGGCTTTCCGGAAGGAAAAAAAGTCCAATAAGCATTACAATACCCGGTATACTTATGCTTCCAAGCATATATCTCCAGGCCCCAAATGGAGTCAATGCTGAATCAACTAAAAATGCAAGAGCAATACCAAGTACAATCAGAAACTGGAATAACGCTATCATTCCTCCTCTTATCTGTCTCGGTGCAATCTCTGCAATATATATAGGGGTGACAAAACTTGCTATACCGACTGAAATACCTATAAAAAATCTTGATACAATAAGCATATACACATGAACAGACAAGCCTGAACTAATGGATGCCAAAACAAATAAAGTTCCGGATATAATGAGCGCTTTTTTGCGTCCGAACTTTTGAGATACAGGCCGTATAGCAATTACACCACAAACACACCCCAACATTAAACTGCTAACTACAACTTCCTGAACAGTTGTTCCAATTTTAAAAGTGTTTTTTATAAATGGAAGCGCACCCGATATAATTCCCTGATCAAGGCCGAAAAGCAATCCTCCAAGTGCTGCTATAACAGCAATTATATAAATACTGAATCCAAATTTTCTTTTCCCTTCAATATCCTGCATGCCTCCTCCATTATTCGTAAATATTTGCTAAAATATTATAATCTTGATCTAATGTTCGACTTTTAATTAACGATTGGCTCAATACTCAAGATATTAAGCCCGAATTTTATATTTATAACAGTACAAATATTATGAGCTAGAATTTTTCTAGCCATTCTATTTGTTAAATGCCACATATCTTTCACTCTAATGGCTTGTATACTAAAAACTTTACCTAACTGAGCAATTACAGTTTCAACTATTTTTCTTTTTGACCTCATAAATTTCAGGATCCATTTTGGACGACTTTCTTTCATGTTGCTCCTTACAGGAGTTTGAAGATAAATACCATATTCTAAAAGTTCATCTGATAACTCTTTTTTAAGATATCCTTTATCACCAAGAAGTGTGCCTTTTATATTTTCACATATATCTAATAAAGCAACTCTTTCATCTATTGTTGGATTCGCAAAAGTAAAAGATTTAATAATACCATTTGAGTCGACAATTATATGTCCTTTAAAACCATAATATTTTTCATCTTTGGCAGAACAATATCCATAATCGGCTTCACCTCTAAAGCTTTTACATCTTGATGATCTACAATAATGGCAGATCGGGATAGGAAAACCATCAACTACATGCAGATCGTTAATTTCTGTATGATGACAAACAATACTTTTATGTAGCAACTGTTTGATATACCATAAATTAGCTGACTGTTTTACAAAACTACTTCTTGAAGAAATATTGGGAAATAAATTCTTCATATTATTTTTGAAATATTTCCATATCGATTTGTCTGTATGATACCCAAGGTATTCTCCAATTATTTCCATGGTAATTACTTCACTGTCTGATAATTTAGGACTGAAACCTCTACTTCTTAACTTGCCATGCTTTTTTATCAATATTTTATATTCATCATCTGTTAAACAATAAGTTTCAATGATAAAGTCTTCTGTTGTCATAGCATTACTCCTAATATATTATTTGATTAGTCGCTTATAATATTTAGAAGTTTATGCTATGACATATAATTTCAAAGAACATCAACTAAAAAAAGTTGAACACTGCGTCTATCTTATAAGATAGTATGAATTAGTAATGATAAACTTATTAAAACTGCATATTATTAAGTCAAACAATTTTATTTGATATCAACCCATGCTCCATTTTGTTTATTACTATCAACTGCGGCATAAATAAATTTCATTTGATCAACGCCATATTCCAGCCCAGGATGAGCAATAGGGGGAATAACCTTTTCGCCTTTTTTGATTCTGATAGTTCTTTCCATTGTAGTATGGATATTAGCAAGTGCTTCAATAAAATCGTCGTAATGTCCAAGTGCAAAACGAATATAAGATCTTATGTTTTCCGGAATATATTTGCAGTTATTACCCAACCAGTAAACAGTTTCACTGGAAGAGTTTTTTTTAAGAATTAATTTTTCTGATTCTTCCTGGTGCCACTCCAGGGATCCTTCAGAACCAAATATTCTAAAACCGTTGTCACATTTATAACCTATAGCAATTTGAGTAGCGTTAATTTGTGCTATGGCACCGTTATCCATTTCGGCTATAACATTAAAGTCATCATCTACATTATTACCTACAATAAAGCTGTTTAAACGTGCAGACAATCTCTTAACCTTTAAACCGGTTGTCCATGTAGCAGTTACAAATGAATGAGTTCCAATATCTCCACCGCATGACGAAATACCCCCCACTTCAGGGTTTGTCCGCCATAGTTTTTGCGGATCTCCGCCATCAGCAGCTAACTCTGCAATCCAACCTTGATTATACCATGAATCTATTTTCCTAACTTCACCTATATCACCATTTTCGATTAGATATTTGGCAAAAGCCATCATTGGATGACCTGTGTACGTATGAGCCAAAAGAAAAGGTATATCGTTATCTTCTGATATTTTCTTTAGCTCTTCGGCTTCCTCAATAGTAATAGTTATAGGCTTTTCACACAAAACAGGAATCCCTGCTTTAAGAAAAGCCATTGCCTGTTTATAGTGTTCATTATTAGGTGTAACAATAGTAACATAATCAATTTTTAGTTTACCGGATTCTATATCTTCTATCATTGAGATATAATCAGGATATCCCTTGATTCCTAATTCATCTGCAGCTTCCATCGATTTATCCGGAGTGCTTCTTAATGCTCCTGCCACTATTTCTCTAGTTCCATCAATATTTATAGCGCATCTATGAACAGGACCAAAAAGAGAATTAACTCCACCACCACCAATTAAAGCTACTTTGATTTTTTCCATTACTAGACTTCCCTGAGATTATTAATGATTATTGATATTTATATAAATCTAAAACTGAAATTTTATAACCTATCTTATATTTATGACTTAGTTACAATTATGTGTTAAGGAATTTCAAATGCTATATTCACGGTATGTTTTCTTTCAAAGCAATCAGATCCCGTTGAGTCAATCAGTATTTTTCTCATAAAAGTACCTTCAGACCTATGAAAAACAGTGCAATCGCTTGCGATGAAAACTACTTTATAATTTGGATACTAAAACCTAATCGCTTTAGAAAATACAATATTATTTAAACAATACAAGCGCTTGCATAATTAAATTTAAAAAAAAGCGATCTAAGTGATCACTTTTTTAAAATTTTAATTAATGGTTATTATCTGACCGCTGGACTGGGCCTCTTTACATGCATAGGCAATTTTTGTTGCCTGTACACCGTCAAAAGCACCAACTCCCGGCTTTCTACGTTCAATTACGCAGTTAACAAATTCCTGAAGTTCATTAACAAATGCCTCTCTGAATCTTTCAGGAAAATTTTGAGAACACTCTCGAACTGCACCGTTCTCATCGTAAATAGTGACCAGATTTTTCTCAGGTATATTTGCTATTCTTAATGTTCCATCTGTACCTATAATTTCCGTTTCAACCTGATAACCGTGGGGACATGTTCTACCTACATATAAAAAACATGTCATATTTTCTTCAAATTTAACTAAAGCAACACCATTATCAATGTCACCTTCTTTAGCATATTCAGGGTACTTATAGCACCCTCCGGCAGCATAAACAGATTTAGCCTCTTTACCTAGAAACCATCTTGCAATATCAATATCGTGAGCAGCCATATCAAGAAATAGACCACCGCTTGTTTTTAAAAATGGAATTACGCTTTTAGCTGATGAATCAGGATCCAGACCATAACTGCGAACCATAAAAGGTTTTCCTATTTTACCTTTATCCATCAACTCCTTGGCATGAGCATAGGAAGCATCATAACGACGCATGAATCCAAGCATGAAAATCTTATCAGAGTGTCTGACAATAACTTTATGAACTCGTTCAACTTCCTCAACAGTAACTCCTAGAGGTTTCTCAGAAAAAACATCAAACCCTGCTTCAAGAGCTTTTTCAATCTGTTCGCAATGAACGTTTGAACTTGAAGCAATAAAAATTGCATCCAGCTCGTCATTTTTGAGCATTTCATCAAAGTCTGTATAAGTGTATTTTATTCCCCACGCCTTCTGCACATCCTGAACTTCCTCCTCTTTTACACTGCAAACAGCGAGTAATTCCGCATTAGGAATTCTAAATGCTATATTCTCCGCATGCTGCCTTCCTAAACGTCCCAATCCAACTGAACCGATTCTTACTTTTTTCATATCTTCACCTCTATGCAATCGCTTGCATTTATAAATAAAAAATTTAGAACTTAAAACCCAATTTATTAAAAATTAATGATATAAAATTATAATGCAAGCGATTGCACGAAGAAATAATTAAAAAATTTGGTTTTTTATATAGATTTACAAGTTTTTCCTTCAACTAAACTAGGAGGCAACAATATTTTTTTTATTTCTGTCTTATTTTTTCTGATTTGATAAAGCAAACTTCTACATGCTTCCTCTACCAAATCATCAACCGGCTGTTTAATTGTGGTAAGTTTAGGATGCAGTATACTTCCTATATCTAATCCATCATAACCGATTAGAGAAATATCATCAGGAATATTTATTCCCATTTCAGTACAAGCTTTTAAAACCCCGAGAGCCATAACATCTGACAATGCAAATATTGCAGAATATTTTTTCCCTTGTAATTGCTTTTTCAATTTTAAGGTCTGTCTATAGGCAAAATCATAAGTATGGTCACCGTAAATTATATTCTTCAGATCAAGCTCAATACTTTCTTTCTTAAATTCAGAAATATAGCCTTCTGTTCTGAGCTTAAATTCTTTACCATTATCTTTACTGGCAAGGCATAGAATATTTCTATGCCCAAGAGATAGTAAATGTTTTGCAGCCAAACTACCGCCAAGAAAATTATCTGTAACAACTAAAGTTGATTTATCTGAATATTTAGGTATATGATGCAGGAAAACATGAGGAATTTTTCTGCTTTTAATACATTCCCAATCTTCATCTTCCAATAGCCAGTTAATAAGAATCAATCCGTCAATATTAAGACCGTTTATCATCTTTTTTATATTACTTTGCTTGTTATATTGATTTTCTGAAGATGCTAAAATAGTGAAGTATGATTTCTGTTCAAGCTTTACCCTTATATTATTCAACATAGTTGCCAGAAACAACCCTAAAGCAAATCTATCAGCATCTTCGGGATAAATTACGCCTATAACATTTGAATGTTTGGTTGAAAGATTCTGGGCAATAGTATTAAATTCAAAATCCAGTTCTTTTGCAATCTTTAAAATTCTTTCTTTAGTTTGTTCTGAAATGAGATTGCTGCCATTCAAGCTTCTGGAGACAGTGGAGATATTAACTCCGGCTATTTTTGCAATGTCTTTAATTGTCGGTCTCATAATATTTTTAATAATCCTGACATCTGTATACACATTATTTTTATGTTTTTTAAATATTTCTTTATTTTTATGAGCTAAATATTTTTATATATTATATTCTATAGTCTATACATAAACAAACTGTGCATACATTGTTTAAAATTTTTCCAATTTAAAATTAATTCAAGCTTTGAATATCACTCATACTTTGATATATATTTAATTAAATTTTAATTATATTTAGAGGATGCAAACATGAGTGAAACTTTTATTTTAGAGGACCTTTTTAACATCCTAATAACATTGGAACATGTCGGACATACAGTTTATAATGATTTGGCTGAAAGATCAGATGATAAAAAGATCAAAATAATATTTGAAGATCTGGCTCATTCAGAGAAGGATCACGAAATACTTTACTCAGAAATGAAGGAAAAATATATTACATATGAATCAGAGAATTTTGATGACGAGTATCTTGATTACATAAGCAATCTTCTCGACTCTACTTTTACTCTTAAAGAAAATATTTTGTCTTCCCAAAAGAGTGATAAGGAAATTTTAAATCTTGCACTTCAGCTTGAAAAAGAAACGATAATGTTCCTACGTGAAATAAAGCTTATTCTTAAAGAAAATGACAGCGCAATAAACTCAATAATAGAAGAAGAAAAAAGACACGTCGTCAAGATTAACAGTATGATTAAAAAGCTTTAGCGATCAATGACCGCTAAGAGATTTATAGACTGAAATCATATTTTTTAAAACGTCAAAGAATTCTATTTTGTTATGGCAGTTATCGTCACATCTTCCACAGCCAACGCACATGTTACGTCCAAATTTCTTCTTGAAATCATGAACTTTGTGAAGAGCTTTATATCTCATTCGTTCACCATTCTCACGCCTGAACTTTAAACCTCCGGCCATCACTGTGAAGTCATTATTATGACATCCAACCCAGGTCCTGATTCTTTTACCTTCGGAAGGATTATCAGCGTAAAATACATCATTAGTGGCAAAACATGAACATGATATACATACAGCATTACACCGCCCGCACGCCACACATTCAGTGTCATATTTACGCCACATATCAAAATAATAGATTTTACCTGCATTTACAAAATCAGGGATATCAATTTTTCGTTTATTACTATTTATAAACTCAGGAGAATAATCACATAAAATTCCATCTTTAAAATATGATTCGAATTCTTCATCATTAACACTGGCAAATATTTCAGTGTCATGGAATTTAACACCAATAGAATAATTAGATGTTCTGTTACCTTTAAGAGATACACAGAAACAGTTCTCAAAACTTTCATTACATTCAATCAGTATAAATTTACATTTTTTACGATATTGGCTGTAATAAAAATCTTTTCTTCCCCCATTTTCAAGAAACATGCTATCCAGATTCTCAATACCGCAAATATCACATGCCCTTAAAAAAATCAAAACAGGTTTATCATCAAAAACAGGCTCTGAAAATTTGTCAGAGGAAAAATTAAAGCAGACCTGTGACGGAGGATATAAAATATCTTTAGGTGAAAAAGTCGACTTTTCTTTCCATTCGAGTTGATTTATATCTGTTATTTCATCATAAATTATAAGATTTTTCCCTAAATTAAAATCTTTTCCAGACTTAAGCACAGGCCCGAAAATGTTATATTTTAGATTTATTTTTTTTAATATCTTGTTAAATTCATTTTTTGAATATTTTTTAGCCATTTCATAATCCATTCAGATAAAAAACATTAGGTTCAGTTCCCTCTTCTTCTTTAAAAACCATCATTCGGTTATTATTTTCTCTCAATATATTAGAAACTTCACTTTCACTATCATTGATATCCCCAAAATAGCGTGCATATCCGCAACACTCTTTTACGCAAGCCGGAGATATATTACTTCCACTATTATCATTAGTTTGACGTTTGCTATTTTCATTTTCAATTATTTTGTGAATACAAAAAGTACATTTCCCGATATATGGATAATATTCTGATATTACTCTTTCATCTCTTCTATTGTAAGAATCATTTAAAACTCTTGCATTGTAAGGACATGCATCAATACATTTTTCGCAGGTAATACATCTACTGTAGTCAATTCTGACTATAGATCTTTTTCTGTCTTTATATGAAGCAGTAGTCGGACAATACGAAACGCATGGCGGATTATTACAGTGCATACATGGTGCTGGAATAAATTTTTTCTTATAATCAGGGAAATGACCGGAAACTGTTTCCAGTACACGATGCCAGGCCCTCGACTGATCAAATATTCCATTTTCTTTGCAGCATGCCGCAGTACATGTTTTACATCCCAAACATTTCTGCAGGTCTATAATCATAACATACCGTTTTTTTTCGTCTGTCCTCATAAACACATATATCTTTTTATTTTATTACTATTATCAGGTAAATACCTAAACTTTTAATATTTTTACAGCGCAAACTTTATACTCAGGCTCTTTTGACAACTCATCAACGTGATCAGCTGTCAATATGTTAGTTAAAGAGTGTGGATCAAAAAAAGGAATAAACAGCACACCTGGACGGGTTATACTGATATTCCCCTTTATATCTACAGCTTTGTAATCATCAGGATTTACAATTTTAGCGGTTAAATTTAATTCGCCTCTTCTAGAAGTAATTTTCACCTTGTCATTATTGGATATATTCAGTCTCTCAGCATCCTCAATATTAATCTCAATAAATGAACTTTTTACCAAAGATTTCAGTATTTTAGAACGCATTGTCATTGTACCTGAGTGCCAATGATGAACAATTCTACCTGTGGTCAGATAAAATGGAAATTCTTTATCAGGCACTTCGCCTGCACTTAAATGAGGCATTTGGAATATTTTTGCACGTCCATCAGGAAATCCGTAAAAATAAATACCATCATCAGGTATGTTTAGGTTTCCATCATCAACTAATTTTTTTAAATATTTATCATACTTTATATTACATCTTATTTCACTGCCTACACTGCCTCCTTTTAATATAGGCCACTGTGCGCTCTGTTTATCAGAAAGATATTTATATGATGCACCCGATAAATCCATATCTGTTCCTTTAGTACAGCTAAGATACTCATTCCAGATTTCTTCAGTTTTATTATATGATTCAAAAAATTTTGAAAAACCAAGTTTTTTTGCAACTTCAATAAATATTTCCCCATCAGATGGCAGATTTTTTAAAGATGGAATAATTTTTCTGCTTAAAGAACTGCGCCTCTCTGTATTTCCGAACACACCGCCTTTTTCTATCCAAAATGCCGAAGGTAAAAACACATCTGCATATTCAGCTGTTAAATTTGGACATTTTCCGATCTGGTACTGAGTTGGAGGAAAAATATCCTGAACTATTACAAAAGCATCTTTCAACTTGGGTAAATATTTTTTTAAATTAGGCAGAGTTTGTGCAGGGTTTGTACATGCAATCCAGATCAATTTAATTTTTCCACTCCCGAGTTCATCAAACATTTTCATAGTATGCGGACCGGGTTTAGGACTAATAGATCCGTCTGGAATCTTCCATATTTTCTCAATTTCTTCTCTATGAGAAGAATTTGAAACTGTTCGGTGACCTGGTAAAGCATTACACATCATACCTTGTTCTCTTGTTCCGCCGCAGGCATTGGGTTGACCTGTCATAGAAAGAGGAGTTGAACCAGGTCGGCAGATCTTTCCTGTAAGAAGATGAAGATTACTAATGCTGTTATTCATCCATGTTCCGTATTTATGCTGATTTATTCCCATTGTCCATAGGGATAGAACATTTTCTGATTTTCCGAAAAGACGGGCAGTTTCATAGATTTTATACGGTTGAATTCCGATTTCATCAGCAACTTTCTCAGGTTTATAATCTGAGAGAAACTTTATATAATCCTCAATTGTTACGTGTTTTTCTTCCCCCCATGGTCCGCCGCCCTCTACAATATTTGTATGCTCTCTTATAAAATTTTCATCTGTATAACCTTCTGCAAACAGGACGTACTGAATAGAATTGAATAGAAGCATATCAGATCCATGGTAGAGCGGAAGCCAAATATCAGCATGAGAAGCAGTAGCAGTAAACCTTGGATCAATAACAATTAGTTTAACATTTTTATTTTTAGAACAATGTTCTAAAATTCTTCCAAAAATGACAGGATGATTTTCCGCAGGATTAGCACCAAACATAAAAATTGCATCGCTGTTTTCTATATCATTGTAATTACCCAAAGGTTCGTCAATTCCAAAACTGGTAACATAACCTGTTACTGCGCTCGCCATACATAATCTTGCATTGGCATCAACATTATTAGTTTTTAGAAGTCCTTTGAAAAGTTTATTTGCCAGATACATCTCTTCAGTGAACATCTGAGCACCGACATATAATGCAACAGCATCGCTGCCGTATTTCTCTGTAACTTCCTGAATCTTATCTGCAACAGCAGAGTAAGCAGTATCAAATGAACATGGATTAAAATTGTCATTTTCTCTAATCAGCGGAGTAACAGCTCTTTCATCAGAATATAGGACATCCAGAACTGTCAATCCTTTAAGACATAACAATCCTTTATTAACGGGATAATCTTTATTACCCTTGACTGCTATGATTTTTTCATCCTTTATACCGAGCATCATTCCGCAGCCGGTACCGCAGTATCTGCAAATAGCATGCTCCCATTTTTCAGGTTCTGCATCTTTAGCATAATAACAGACATCATCAGTGTTGATGATAGCTTTTCTTCCGCTTTTTTTTATAATATTTTTTATTTCAGAATAATTCATAATACTCTATTTTTTCTTAAAGAATGTTTACTTAGCATAAAGATACCAATAAATGAAAGCAGTGTAAGCACTATAAACACACTGAAACCAGTGGCATAACCTGTTTTCAGTACATCTCCTTTGACAATGAACATTGCCATGACTGTAGGAAGAACAAATCCTCCCAGCCCGCCTATTCCACCAATCCATCCTGAAGCTCCACCTATAGCATCGGGTATTTCCTGGGGAACAAGTTTAAAAGTTGATGCATTTCCAAGCCCCATCCCTGTGCCAAGGATCATCAGTGCAGCGATATCCATAGCTATGCCGTAAAAAACTACCATCATTATACTGCCACACAGCATAATGATTAGTGCAATAACAGTTGTTTTTTCTCCACCTAAATTGTCAGATACTTTTCCCCCGATAATACGAAAGACAGAAGTTACAATAGAGTAAAGTGCCGTAAACCATACTGCAGTAGTCAAATCCAGTGAATGAAACATTATCCAATAAGTAGGAAGCCATACTGCAAGAGCCAGAAAACCGCCGAATGTATTAAAATAGATAAATACAATTACCCATGTTTTCCAGTTTTTCCCCGATATAGCAAGGCTCTTTCTGGCATTCCCTTTTGGAAATATTCTCTGTCCGCACTCTCTTGCAATTTTTATAGATTCCTCTTTGGATTTTCCTTGATGCATCAGTTGAAAATACCAGGCGTTTTTTCCCAAAATAAAATAGCCGATTGTACAGGCTAATATACAAAAAGAAAAGATCAGAAAAGTATCAGCAAGATTTGTAAACATCAGTATTACCGGAAACAGAAACGCTGCAACACCTGGTGACAGATTTCCTACACCTCCAAAAACACCAAGTGCCATTCCCTGTTTTTCCTGTGGGAACCAATATGATGTCTGAGCAATACCAGGAGAAAAAACTGCGCCCCCAATCCCCATAAGAGCTCCGAAAAAAAGAAGCAATGGATAGATTATGCTATCGCTCATTCCAAGAGGATAATAAACAAGAACTATAAAATATAGACAGAACATCCCAATAGTTGATAGAATAAGTGATATAAGTATAACATTTCTACCGCCTGAGGAATCAGCAATTGCAGAGAAAGGTATACGCAGTAAAGTTCCTGTCAGATTGGGAACGGCTACAAGCATAGCTATCATAATAGGGCTCATTATCATAACATCTCCAAATAACCTTACAGAGTCTGCAAGAAGAGATATTGTGGCCAGGCCAGCAAAAAAAGCCAACGTAGCCCCTGTCAACCCCAACAGAGGCGTTCCATTTGTAGTACAGGATTTCAATATTTTATTCATTATTCCTAACTCTCATTTAACGAAAGTTTTATACTGCATTAACATAAATTACGTAAAAACTGAAACATCATGAAAAGTAATTATCCGGACATGAAATATAAACGTCACTTCCGTAATGATACCCATCCCAGTTGATATGAGTCGCAACTCTGGCATCAGGATTTAGAGTAATATTTTCCAGTACAGTGTCACGGAAAACCTGAAAGCCTGTTCTATCAACGATATAACCTACATGTTCTTTGGGAAGAGTTCTGTCAATATACCTGTCAATATATTTATACATATTAGCAACAATACCAGTAACTACATTTTCATCAGCCCAAAAAATAAAAGGCTTAGCTGTTCTAGGATTCTTTTTGCCCGTTCTACCCATAATAACGATGTTATAAAATTTTGAATTAACTCTTGTCCATGCAGCTGTCGGACACTTCAAAACACACTCTCCGCAACCTATACATCTGCGGGGATCTCTCTTTATTTTTCCGTTATGAGAAGTAAGTGATCCTGTAATTCTTAAACGGCAGTTCTTCTGGCAGGCATCACATCCTATACATCTGCTCTGATCATACTGAGGCATAGATGTACAAATAATACCGATATCATGCATGCATGATTTGATACAGTCATTCGGACATCCTGTTATTGCAATTTTTACATGATAATCATTAGGATATATAATCTTTTCTATTTTCTGTGCCAGGTCAGTCGTATCACGATTTCCGAAAGGACAGACTCTATTTCCTATGCATGCTGTTACATTTCTTGTCCCTGCAGCGGAATAGCCTTCATTTATTTTTTCAATATTCACCCCGGCACTCTCTTTTAAATCTTTTAGCAGTGGTGATATCAATTTATTTATTTCAGGTATATTTTTATAATCAATATCCGGTATTTCAAACCCCTGTCTTGTAGTGATATGGATACTTCCATTGCCGTATTTTTCAGCAATTATTTTTAGCAAATCCATAAATTTTACATCGAGATGACCTCCCGGCACACGTATTCTAAGTCCTGTCTTGCTTCTGTTTTTAGTTACTCTGTAAGCATTTTTTTTCAATTTTTTTATATTAATGTCTAGCATAAATATCCCTCATTCCTGTTAGTCAATAAGTTCTTTTGAAGCCTTATAGCTAAAAATCGGTCCGTCAGCACATACATAATACTGCCCAATTCTGCAGTGACCGCATTTCCCTATACCGCATGACATTCTTCTTTCGTATGAAACTGTAATCTGTTCCTCATCAATCCCCATTTTCATAAATTCCAATGCAGTGAATTTCATCATAATCGGAGGTCCTACAATTACAACTTCAAGATCCTGAACTTTGGGAACATTAATCTTATCTACAAATTTAGTAATCAGACCTACATTTCCTTTCCAGTTATCATCTCCTTTGTCTACAGTAACAATTGTATTAAATTTATTTTTCCAACTGTCTATTTCAGGTTTGAACAGAACAGCATTAGGTTCTTTATATCCAAAAAGAAGGTCTACATTTTTTATCTGATCAGGATTTTTATAAAAATATTCAATAATAGGTTTTACAGGTGAAACACCGGAACCACCGGCAGCAATAACTAAATGTTTATCTCTGAACTTAGTCATATCAAAACCATTTCCGTAAGGGCCTCTTAGAAAAATCTGTGAACCTTCCTGCAGGTGATGGACCTTATCACTGACTTTACCAACATTTCTAATGGTCATTTCTATAAAACCTTCTTCAATACTGCTAATTGATATAGGCATTTCCCCTATTCTCGGCAAAGACACCATGTAAAACTGCCCTGGAAGAGGTTTCTCTTTTATTTTTATTCTGAACGTCCACTCGATATCGGTTTCTTTAATAATTTTACTAATCAAACATGGTTCAGGCCTCATTGGATTTTCACACATTTTTATTTCTCCTGTAGTTTATCCAGTTTTTTTAAGCAGTTCAGATATGATATATATTCAGGACAGTTATCATCGCAACGTCCGCAACCAACACACATGTGTGTACCGAAACGCTTTTTAAAGTCCAGTATTTTATGAAGTACTTTATATCGCATACGTGCCCCATAGTCTTTTCTAAAACTCATCCCACCGGCCATATCCGTAAATCCATCTACCTGACATGAGGACCATGTTCTTGTTCTTTCGCCGACATTGCAGTTATCATCATAAAATATATCACATGTAGAGTGACAGTTGCACGTAATACATGTAGTATTGCATCTACCACAGCCGATACATCTTGATTTATACTCTTCCCAGAACTTCTCATCATAAAGTACATTTATGTCAGTTTCTGCTAAATCAGGTACATTCAAAGTTTCACTGTTTGTTGCTATCTGTTCAGGTTTAAAATTACAGTCATTACTGTATCCGTCAAAATACTTATCAAAATTGCTATCTTTCATTTCGAGCAGTACATTTTTATCTGTAAATCTCAAAGCAAAACTATAATCATCGGCAGTATTACATCCCATAGAAGCACAAAAACAGTTATCAAAACTTTCTCTGCATTCCAGTAGAGCAAATGAAACTCTTTCTCTTATACGTTTATAGTAAAAATCCTCATTATCTGAATTATTAAGAAAAATCTGATCCAGTCTCTCAAAACCTTGAATATCGCATGCCCTGAGAAATATCAATATTTTTCTCGTACTGCTCTTCGGCTCTCTATAATCATCTTCTGTAAAGTAAAAGAGAGTTTCATTTATAGGGAAAATAATTTCTTTAGGAGAAAAATTTGATTTTACATCAGGTACAATATCACTTGCGTTTTTAATTTGTCCGTATCGAATCAGATCAGTATCTGAAAATCTTCCACTACCAACACACCTCATCGGTGCATAAATATCATAATTTTTACTTATTTCACCAATAAGATTATTAAAAGTTTCTAAATTAAACTTATATGACATTTTCATCTCCTGAATTAATATCTAACAACATAACTATTTTATTGAACTTAAACTTTTTACCATAATCTAAGATTGACAAAAAAGAAAGAACTACTCACTAAAATTCCAAAAAGTAATTCTTTTATAATATTTCTTATTAATAAACATATATTACAATCCTGAGTCATTAATACACGATTATTGTAACATAAAATGATTTCTTCACGTTTTTTGGGTTATTTTCTAAAACCATTATATTTTAAAAGCTCATTAAAACAAAGATTTAATGAATTAACTAAATGACTATATAGAGCAATTAAGCTCTTATTAATAACTCCAATAACTGAGGAGAAAGAAAATGGCTATATTAAAATCAATTAAAATGAAATCTAAAAAAGCTTTGAACAACTATTTTGAAGCACTAAACAATTATGGAGAAGCAGTCTCCCGTTCATGTTCATATCCAATTAGAACAAAGAATATTAAAAAATAATATTTTTAAACTTCATAATAAAAGCTCTCATGAAATTTCATGAGAGCTTTTTTTATTTAAACATATAAATACAGATTTTCATCATGAAAAGTTTGTATGTTTTTTAAGCAGCCAGCCGACCCATACCATTGAAAACAGGCAGACTACAAGAAGAACAACAAACCAGTACATATTTACAGGCATAGACGGAGCAACAGCGAAGCATGCCAGGACAACAAAAACAGCAACAGCAGCAATAACAATCACTGCATCCCACCATCTGTATCCTTTAACAGTTTCAGCAAGTGGATCTTTTCCATCTACAGTATCAGTAACAAACTTCTTATCAAGGTTATAACGTTTACACTCTTTATCAATAGCCTTATCCCAGAATTTACGCTCATCAGTCTCGGGCTCTGCGCTTGATATTAAACCTGCTCCGGCAATCATAATAATACTTCCGCCTATTATAGCGACAATAGTGCCGGCCCCTAAACCTTTTAATGTCATAAATACAAGAGCACTCCAGGCAAGACCCCAAAGCTGATTAGTATTTGCCAAAGGAATACCACGACCTATTCCAATATATTTTGCGGCAAACTGTTGAAAAAGATCGCCAACCACCCAGAAAGCGCCTCCAAGAACTATCCAGAACAGTAAATGACCTGCAAACACAATAGCGTCTACAAAAGCAGTTCCGCCTAAGAAAATAACACCGAGAAGCAGAACTGTAATAACTTCACCCACAGTAAAAATAGTAACAAAAGAAAGAGGATTCATACCACTCAGATAAGCTTTCCTATATGGTATATACATAGTCCCCCAAAGAAGGCCGGCCCCTATTGCGGCAAGAAGACCGTGAAAAGCAATACCAGTTGTAACTCCGGTTGCTGTTGTCGCTGCTGCCAATATAATCATAGCTACAACGACAGCTATAACACCTCCGATAACCCTTATCCATTGTTTTTTTTTCGCGCCACGTAGTTCATTGAATAGTATAATACCCCATATCAACCCAATAACACAGTTCGAATTCCAAATAGGGAAAGCTATAACCAGACCAACATCTTTGATTGCAAAAACTGTTAGAGTATTTGCCACACCCCAGAGCGCTCCTGCAAGTATGCCCCATATAATAAGATGTTTAGTTTTACCTATATCAGTAAAAACATATGAAGTCCCTTTAACCATAGTCGGCAATGTCCATCTAGCAACAAAAACACCTATTACAAATGCCCCTGTAACTACAAATGGTGATACGCCTACTTTTACCAACAGCGTCGGTGCTTCAGCAGAGCCAAGCCAAACTCCTGCAGCGAGTGCTGAAATAATCCCTAAAAAGCTTAAAGTTCTTAGAGGGTTAGTGTTACCTGTTTTAGTTAAATTCATTGTTATCTCCCCCTATTAAGCCACATATGAAAGTATTAAAATTCCGATAATTAAGATTCCGACAGGTATCCAAAACTGAATATCTGTGAAAACGGCTTTTGTCATACTGTAACTTTGCTTTTTCTCCATCTCACGTACTCCCTCTTTTACATTTGTTATGATAAAATCCCCAAAAAAAACTTTTTGAGAATTAGATATTTGCTATTGTTTTTATTGTCTTACGTAAATTTGATTTCATAACGTCCAGGCTCAAATCATGTATTCTGCTTGAAAAAGGTTCAAATGATAAAATACCTAAATAAGAATCGTCTGCTAATGAGTTAATCTGATAAACATTGTGCATGATATCCTTTTCAGTAATAAATACTCTATTTTCATCTGTCAGTTCAGAAGCGGGAAGTTTATCTTCAACTCCGGAAAAATGAACAAGCCCCGTTTCTTCAGGGAATATTTCTTTTTCACCGGCAAGATAGTGGTGGAATGTATCATGTACAATTTTAAAATTATCAGCATAACCGGATTCTCTTATTGCACTTACTGCATCTTTTTTATAACGCAGTGATGAAATTTCAAAACCCAGAGGTTCTACAAGTCCAATAATATTAGTTCCTTCAAGTGCATTACCTATAGCTTTCAACGCTGATACTGTTTCACTGTAGCACTGTTCTTTTGAACTGTTATCATCTGCTTCATTATTTGGACACAGAACTATTGCTTTGCAGCCAATTTTTTTTGATATCTCTATTAATGAGTTCAAGTCTGTCATAACCTGTTCTCTTTTTGAAGCCAGGTTAAATTTCTGAACAGCATTGATTGTATAGATATTAATATCATTCAGCTCAGCAAGTGATTTTACCTCTTCAGGTTCCAGATCATCAATAATTCTTCCGTCATTTATATCATTTCTCAGTTCGACACCGCTGCATCCCATTTCATTGGCTAATTTAAAAAAATCAGCAATTGAAAGGTTTGGACAGAGCATTCTGTTCAGTGCAATTAGGTTTTTCATTATTTTATCTCCCAATGTTAAAGTTTTATATTTATTTAGTAATATATTTAGGCAATTTTTGATATTATATTTTATTAGGTCTATTCTTAGAGATGACCCGTCCCAAATGCCTTGCCTTTACTCCATTTTCTAAGTTTATTTCTATTGTTTCAAGAGAAACCCCCTTTGTCTCGGGTAAATAGAATATTGAAAAAAGTAAAGCAACAAAACACATTACAGCGTAAAACCAGAAGGTATAATCTGATCCAAAAGTTGTAAGAACTGTCAAAAATGTAGCTGTAACTAAAAAATTAGCCCCCCATTGTATACCTGCAACAAACCCCATGCCTATACTTCTAATTTTTAAGGGGAATATCTCAGAAATCATTAACCAGAAAATAGTACCTAAACTATAGGCATAACCTACCATGTAAACAATCAGGCAGACAACTGCAATAGCTTTACCTCCAGCAACATGCTCAACTCCTACATGCATAACATAACCAAGTACAGCCAAGCTTATCATTGCCACAGAAGTACCAAAAATCATTATGCTCTTTCTTCCGAATTTATCTACAGTAAACATAGCTATAACTGTCATAAGAAAATTCAGGCATCCCATTCCAAATGTTGCTAAAATTTGAGCTGAAGCTCCATGGAATCCGACCTGTTTAAAAATTTCAGGCCCATAATACATAACTGTATTTATACCGGCAAACTGTTGAAGAATACCAAGTGCAAGACCTATTATCAATACAGGCCTTACTGTTTTTGAAAAAAGTTCTTTCCAGCCTCCGTGCTGAAATCCTAAGCTACTTTTAATATCATCTATTTCTTGTTCAACTTTATCAAAATCTCTTATTTTCCTAAGAACCTCTCTTGCAGCCTTTACTTTACCTTTCATTAACAACCATCTTGGCGAAGACGGAGCAAAAACCATTCCAATCAATAGAAGAATAGAGGGTATAACAGCAGCACCTACCATATACCTCCATGACAAATATTCAGGTAAATGCTTTTGCAGATAAAAACCTATGAGAAAAGCAGCTGCTTGAGCACCTGTTATAAATATACAGTTCAATACTACCATTAAACCTCTTTTATCGGGAAGTGAAATTTCAGCAATAAATAGAGGAGCTGTATATGATGCTACCCCCACTGCAATACCTAAAATTAATCTGCCAAAAATAAGAGTCCATATTTCAGGAGCAAATGTACATATTACAGTGCCTATTATAAATGTAATTGCAGTCCAGATAAGTACTTTCCTGCGCCCAAATTTATTTGAAAGTTTACCGCTGAATATTGCACCGAAAAAAGCACCTGCGACAACCATGCTGACAACCATTTCCTGCTGCCAAACGGTAGGGTGAAAAGTTTTATTAATAAAAATCAATGCACTTGCAATAACACCGGTATCATATCCAAAGAGCATTCCGCCAAGTGCCGCTATTACTGCTACAAAATACAAAAATTTCTTTTTCCCTTCTGTCTTATAGTCAGAAGAATCTCCTAAATCAACTCCTCGCATCTGTGCCATTTCACATACTCCAGTTTATTTATTAAGATAAAAAACTCCCTCAAATTCTATATCGCTAAAAAAAGCGATCTAATTGATCGCTTTTAATATTTCATTATTTTTTTCTTTTAATCGTTCTTTTCACTTCCGAAACAATATCCTCGGCAGTTAAACCATACTCCTTTATCAGGTAATCAAGGGAACCAACCTGCCCGAATCGATCCATTACACCAATTTTTCCCATTGGCACCAGACAGTCACATTCTACAATTACTTCTGAAACAGCAGATGCTAAACCGTTAATTACATTATGATTTTCAGCTGTAATAATTGCCCCTGTATCTTTAGCAGCTTCTATAATAGCCTCTTTATCAATAGGTTTAAGTGTAAACATATCAAGAATTCTTACTGTAATGCCTTCTTCAGCTAGAATATCTGCAGCCTTAATTGCATTAGGAACCATAACGACACCGTTAGCAATAATTGTTGCATCTTTACCATCTCTTATTTTAGCAGCCTTGCCTATTTCAAATTTCGAACCGTCTTCATATATTTTAGTTGCACTTTTTCTGAGTACCCTTGTGTAAAAAACACCATACAAATCAGCCATTTGAATCATAAGATCTTTTAGCATTGTCGAATCAGATGGATCAAACACAGTCATTTCAGGGACAACCCTCATCAAAGCAAGATCTTCGAAAGGCATATGTGTTCCCCCATTATACATAGCAGTTACACCAGGATCTGAGCCTATGATTTTTACATTTGATTTTGTGTAACCGCATGAAAGAAATACCTGGTCAAAGGATCTTCTGGTAGCAAAAGGTCCGAATGTATGCACAAAAGGAATTTTACCTACTGCAGAAAGACCTGCGGCAACACCCATCATATTTGCTTCCTGAATACCACAGTTAAACATTCTTTCAGGATATTTCTCTATGAAAGGCCCCATACCGATACAACTGGTTAAATCAGCATCAAGAGCTACTACATTTTCATTTTTATCTGCGAGCTCTATCATTGTTTCAGTATAAACTTTACGCATTTCCTTAGCTTCAGGAACATGAGTATCTGCTATTTTTATATTATCAGTCATCTTAAGCTCCTAGTTATTTTTCTCCAGTTTATCTTCCAGTATTCTAATCATTTTATCAGCTTCTTTGTGCTCAGTTTCGCCAAACTTAATGCTGTGGTTGGCAAACGTATTTTCTACAAAAGGAACACCTTGTCCTTTTATGGTATCAAGTACTATTACTGATGGTTTTCCTTTTACTGTCTTTGCTTTACTGATAGCATTATCAATTGCTTCAACATCATCACCTTTTACAGTGCAGGCATCCCACCCGAACGATGCAAATTTCTCAACAAAGATGTAAGGATTATTAATATCTTTAACATAGCCGTCAAGCTGCTTTTTGTTGTAGTCTACAAAGCATATCAGATTATCAACTTTATGGTGTGCAGCAAACATTACTGCTTCCCAGCACTGTCCTTCATTCAGTTCACCGTCGCCTACCACCAGATAAGTATAGTTATCTCTTTTATCCAACTTATTGCCAAGTGCAATACCGATGGAAGTAGAAGTTCCCTGGCCTAAAGAACCAGTGGTCATATCTATACCTGGCGTCATATTTTTATCACAATGGCTTGGGAGTTTTGTACCGTCTTCATTGAGTGTCATTAAATCCTCAACAGGGAAAAAACCTTTCAGTGCCAATGCTGCATAAACTGCAGGTCCTGAATGCCCTTTTGATACTACAAGATAATCTCTATCTTTCCATTTCGGATTTTTGGAATCTATGTTCATTACTTTCCCATATAAAACAGCTAACAGTTCTACAACAGACATAGAACCTCCGATATGACCAAAACCAAGATTTTTAATCTCCTTTAATGTTTCTAGTCTTATCTCTGTAGCAAATCTTTCTAACTGTTCAATTTCTTTTTTATTCATTTTTAACTCCTTATACATCAACAGTATTGTCTTTTGCTTTCTTAGTTATAACAAGATAATACGGTGTAATTAATAAAAGCACTATTATAAGCGGTACAGCAATTGCGATAGTAAAAGCCTCCACACCACCAATATGACCAAATAAAACACCGATTATTCTGGAAGAAGCACTGTCAAAAATTGCTCCGCATATTATTACCATACTTATCATAGCAGCATGTTTTGCTTTAGGTATACTTGTAAGCAGTGCAGATACTATTGTCGGATAAGTAGGACCTATTAAAATCCCTATTATCGGGATTCCAAATGCAATAATCGGTGAATTGAATATACTCGTTGAACCAGCTCCGATATCATGAACAATATGGGTCATAACAAGATATAAAATAATGATGCCAACTATAAAATTAAATAAGAACATTTTGTACCATTTAATGCGTTTGACTATAAAAGCACCGATTATTCTCCCAAAAGCTATTCCTAAAGTTAACATACTTGCAAGCTGTACGGCCAAGTATGTAGGAATACCAAGGACTTGATGATCAAAATTAGCAAGCCAAGAACCTACTCCCTGTTCAAGGGATTCATAAGATGCAAAAATTAATAGAAACATAATAAAAACCGGCCCCATTATTTTTAAGATCTCTTTAAACTGATCTTTTATAGGTTTTGATTCTTCTTCTTCAATTTTACTTTCATCAAATGGAGTAAATGTCCAGAAAAGAAGAAGTATCAAACATATTGCACCAAAAACCCAGAATACCATCATCCAATGTTCTGGATAATGCTTTAAAAAATATGCAAAGATCCACATTCCAGCTAAACTGAAAAAAGTGTATATCCCTTCCATTAAATTTATGAAACTTGCATGTTCTTTCTTCGTTTTAGTAACAAGTCCTACTGAGCTGTAGGCAACAATTTTGACAGTTAACATTGAAATCCCGACAGCAACTAAATAAATTCTTATCCCCCAAATTGAATGTAAAAACGGTAAAATAGCACATATAATCATGAAACATAAAAAATTTCTTTTTATAGATCGCTTAAACCCTGTTTTAATTAATATTGAGAACATAAAAAATGATACAATAATAGTTGTTATGTTCTGATAGCTTTCCAGGGCCCCGGCAGAAGCATACGATATATGAAAAAAATTAACCGCCTGCATCACATATGTTGCCATTCCTGATGTTAAAATCCCCATACTTACAAAGGTAAGTATAATTTTAAATTTATTTAATTTTACGTTTTCCAAAATAACTATCCCTCACTTCACATTACAGTGAATACCATTTAAAATTTTATTTTTTATAATTAGAGTAAGCTTTTTCCATAGCTTCAATCAAAGGTAATTTTTTCCCGGAAAGAAATCTTACCATGGCACCGCCTGCAGTACATACATAGTCAATATTTTCTAAGTCAACAAATTTAGCTGCTGCTGAAACGGTATCTCCTCCCCCGATAACTGAATACCCTTCGGCTTTAGCAATCGACTGCCATAATTTATCTGTACCTTTAGCAAAGAGTTCATTTTCATAAACTCCTGCTGGTCCGTTAACAAAAATTGTTCCCGCTTTTTCAATTTCACGTTCATACCGGGCGATAGTGTCACTTCCAATATCCATAAACATTTCATCGGCTGGAAGATTATCTATGTTTATTTCATCTCTTACTCCATTTTTTTCAAAAGCCAGATCAGAAGGTATCTCAATTTTATCTGAATATTTTTCTAAATATTCTTTTGCAGGTTTTATAAATTCTTCCAAAGATCTATCTTTGATAAATTTCATTTTAGTCTCACCGATACTAATACCTTTTGCCAAAAGAAATATTTCTCCTGTTACTCCGGTAGTCAAAATTTTATCTGCACTATCATTTTCCAATACCTGTTTCATCATTCCAAAAGCGTCAGAAATCTTTGCTCCACCCAATACAAAAACAAGAGGTTTAGCAGGAGATGTCATAACCTTTGACAAGGCTGAAACTTCTTTAAACATCAGTTCTCCGGCAGCTGACGGAAGAATTTCCTGAAATGCGACCATAGATGGACAATTTCTATGGGCAGCAGCAAATGCATCATTTACATATACATCAAATATGGGAGCCAGGCTTCTTACTATAAAAGTATCAAGCATCTCATCAGCGTTCAGTTTAACTACATTTTCAAATGTAGATATTTCTTCACATAAATATCTAACATTTCCCAAGATGATAAGTTCACCGGATTTCAGATTGTTAACAGCCTCCAGTGCTGCCGGACCGCATACATCATCTATATATGTTACTTCACGGCCTAATAAACCTGTGAGTTTTTCAGCATGTTCTTTGAGTGGAATCAGGTTCTGATAATCCAGGGTATCACCCTGATGTGCTATTATGGCAATCTTTGCGTTTTGTTTTATCAGATATTCCAATGTAGGAAGGCTTTTCTTTATTCTGTTCTCATTTACTATTTTTTTATCTGCATCAATAGGTGAATTAATATCAAGACGTAGAAGTACTTTTTTATTATTGAAATCGAGTTCACTCATTGGTGTTATTTTTAAATCACCCATTTTAACAATCCTTTTTCTTCATCTATAATAACTTAAAATAACGGACATTACTGTCCGCTATTTATCGGACATTAATGCCCGGGTACTTATTTATTTCCAGCTTGGCAGGTTAAGATATTTATTAGTTTCACCAACACCTTTTACAGGATCTGTTTCCATTCCCATTGCAGCACGAACAGCATCTATTGTTTCAGGTATAGTAATCGATTCCTGAGGTATATGAAGACCAAACATAATGTCTTTACCGGATTTAACAATTGTATCTTCCCAGATGCAGATTTCATAAATATCACCTCTAGGTCTTCCAAGATCTCTTGCATATCTGAATATTGAAGCATTACCCTGGAAACCTTCATCAATTCTAACGACACGGATTCTGTCATGTCCTCTGAATGCTTCAACAACCTCTTCTACAGTCATGTCCTGTTTAGGTGTAGCAAGAACAGTAATAAAATGACCATGTGTTATCGGAGTGTGTACCAGTATACCAGTAGCTTTTACATGCGGCATAATTGTTTCTAAATCTACGGCCTGATGACTTGGAGCTTTGTCAACTTGAAGAGCATTTGTCAAACCTCTGTGATAATCACCAGGATCAGCAACTCTTCTTACTATTGTTATAGCAATTTTTTCAATACCGGCTATTTTGTCAAGACAGTCAACGGCGCGGATTAAACCAGTAGTATTACATGAAGTTAATTTTAAGAAATCTTTATTAATACCCTTTTCATAATTAGCATAACCATGAAAAAACACATCAGCGATATCATTTTTTTCTCCACCCTGAAAAACAGCCTTTATACCGTGTTTTTCATAAATAGCTTTCATTTTAGCGCCCATTCCACCAGGAGTTGAGTCTAAAGCGATATCTACATTACTTAAAAGATCATCCAGAGATCCTTTGCATGGAACTTCAGCTTCAGCATAAATTTTTTCAGCTTCAGGAGTTGCAGCATATAGATTGTAAGGCATACCTCTTTCTTTAAGAGCTCTAATACTGAGAGTTAAACCTGCATCAGCAATACCGACCAGTTCCATATCTTCCTGCAAAGCTACTCCATCTGCAAGACGCTGACCTATAACACCATATCCTATAACAGCTACTTTTACTTTAGACATTTTATTTTACCTCATTTATTAATTTTATTATTGATTCAACAGCGTCGTATGAATTAGTTAATGGAAAGAGTTCATACCCAATAACGCCTTTGTAATTTAATTGTTTCAAACATTGAAATACATTTGTATAATGAATTTCACCTGTGCCAGGTTCATGCCTCCCCGGGACATCTGCTACATGAATATAATCAATGGTATCAATATTGTTTTTTAAAGTGTGAATAATGTTTCCCTCGTTAATCTGCATATGATACACATCATAAAGAATTTTAATATAATCTGAATTAACTTTTCTTACCAAATCAGATGTTTCACATGTAGTTTCCAGAGTATTCCCAACATGATCAATAACTGTATTCAGAGCTTCCAGCACAAGTACTATTTTGCTTTGTTCAGCTATAGTCTTTAGTTTATTTAATGTTTTTAAAGCATCATTCAGTCTTTTGCTTTTGGCAATCTCAGCAAAATGATTTACAACAACACCTTCATCTCCAAGAGCATTTGAATGTATTACCAAATGAGTGCAATCCAACTCTTTAGCTGTATCGACTGATTTCCTTATAAAATCAACATATTCACATTGTTCGTTGACATCTACAAGGTTGAATTGTTTATCACCTGAAAAACTGGCAACATTAAGAGCATATTTATTACATAAATCTTTTATCAAAGATATCTCTTTATCTTCCCATGACCAAAACTCTACGTTCTCAAATCCAGCTTTAGATGCTGCTTCAAAGCGATCATAAAATGGTAATTCTGTAAATATTGTTTCTAAACATATTGAGTGTTTCATTTTTCACCACAAATAATTCATTACAAATTCACTAGAGACACAAATCCAGCGTCTCTAGTTTTACCAACTAATCAAAAACTATAATTTTACAGGAAGACCTGTTTTTGCAGATTCTGTTGCAGCTCTTGCAATTTCTACTGATTTTAATCCATCAGTTGTATTTGTTGGAGTCGGTTTATTATTAGTTACTGCATCAACAAAATCTTTTATTTCTGAGACATATGACTGTGTATATCTATCCATGAAGAAATACAGAGGCTTATCACTTACAACACCGTCAGAGGTACTGATAGAAGCAGTTGAGCCTGTATCATTTTTTATTTCAACAGCGCCCTTTGAACCGAAAACTTCAGCTCTTTGATCATAACCGTATGAAGCTTCTCTGCAGTTATTGATCATACCTATAGCACCATTTTTAAACTTAAGTATAATTGCAGCTGAATCAACATCTCCGGCTTTACCAATTTCAGGATCAACCATCACTGCACCTTTGGCATATACTTCTTCCACTTCTGATCCTGCCAGAAATCTTGCCATATCAAAATCATGAATTGTCATATCCATGAACATTCCGCCTGAAACTTTAACATATTCAATAGGAGGAGCACCTGGATCTCTTGAAGTTATATTAACAAATCTTACATCACCCACTTTACCATCTTCAATTGCCTGTTTTGCAGCTTTGAAGTTATGATCAAAACGTCTGTTAAATCCTATCTGAAATTTGACATTGTTTTCTTTGACTGCCTGGATAGCTTCATTGATTTTATTAATATCCTGATCAATAGGTTTTTCACAGAAGATATGTTTTTTAGCATTAGCAGCTTCGATAATATATTTTACATGAGTGTCAGTTGCTGTACAGATCAAAACTGCATCTATTTCAATGTCAGTAAACACTGAGTCAATATCAGTTGTAAAAGGTATATTATGCTGTTCTGCCCATTCGCCTGCGCCTGCCCATGTATCAGCCATGCATTTGATTTCAACTTCAGGTATAAAATTAATAATACTTTCAGCATGGACTTTACCAATACGTCCGCCACCAATTACTGCTACTGTCATTTTATTAGACATAATTTATTCTCCCAATGAAACCTTTATATTTTTAATATTATAATTTTGAAATACTTTACAGCTTTTCAAATCACTAAAATTCTAGCTGTAAAGTTATTGAACTTATTAAACTCCTGCTTTTTCTTTTATGTAACTTCTTGCTTTAATCGCATATTCAAGCGGATTAGCTTTTGCAGGATCCTGTTCAGCTTCTACCAGCATCCAGCCTTTATAATCGACATCCTCTAACACACCAAAAATAGGAGAGAAATCAATACATCCATCACCAGGAACAGTAAAAACTCCTTCTACAACAGAGTTCAAAAAACTTAAGTTTTCTTTTTTTACTCTGTTTTCGAAAACGTCCATACGAATATCTTTTAAATGAACATGATTCACTCTGTGTGCATATTTTTTCAACAAATACACAGGGTCAATTCCAGCAAATAATGCATGACCTGAATCATAAAGAAGATGTACATCATCACTAGTATTTTCCATTAGTCTGTCAATTTCTTCTATAGTCTGAACACCTGTTCCCATATGATGATGATAGCCAAGGACCATACCTTTTCCTTTAGCTACTTCAGCAAGCTTATTCAAACCTGAACAAAGCTTATCCCATTCCTCATCTGTAAAAATTGGTTTTTCAGTTAAAACAGGAGCATCCATTTTACCCTGAATACTGTGACCCTGCTCGCAGGCACCGATATTATTTGAACCTGCAGCTTTAAGAAAATCACATTTTTCAATAAAACTTTCCAAAGTTTTTTCGTATGCTTCTGTTGTTAAAAATGAACTGAACCATGCATTACAAATTGTCAGTCCTCTCATACCGAGAGCTTTGTTAAGATCATTTACATCTTTAGGATATTTTCTTCCCACTTCAGTACCTTCAAAACCAGCAAGAGCCATTTCGCTTACACACTGTTCGAAAGGAATATCTTTTCCAAGCAGTTCAGGCATGTCATCATTACTCCATGTTAAAGGAGCAATCCCCAATTTGATGTTTTCTTTCTTTAACATATTTGTCCTCTCTTAATTCCCTTACAATTAAAAACTAATAATATTAATTATGATTTACAGTTTATAGTTATTGACAAACCGAAATCATAAATCCAAAATCTGAAATCAACTTAATATTGTCTCGATTTAGCTATCCAAGACTTCATTTCCTGATCCGCTTTAGCAATTGATTCTTTTTCTGATACTTCTGCAACTCCGGCTCTCCACCAGCTTTCATAACCATGAGTCATAGTTTTTGGAAAAATTTTTATATCTATTAAGGTTGATACGCTCTGAGTTTTAGCATCTGCAATTGCAGATTTAAGCTCTGCTTCAGTTTTCACTGTGTATGTTTTACACCCGTAAGCAGCTGCATTCATTGCAAAATCAACCGGGACTAAACCACCATCCAGCTTTTTCGTAGTTTCATTTCTTGCTCTGAACTCAGTTCCAAAGCTTCCCATGCCTGTACCCATTTGAAGGTTATTGATACATCCAAATGACATATTATCGAAAAGTATTACATTAATTTTCTGTCTTTCCTGGATAGATGTAGGAAGTTCTGAATGAAGCATCATGTAAGCACCGTCACCTACAAATGCATATACTTCTTTATTTTCTTCTGCCAGTTTAACCCCCAATGCACCATTAACTTCATATCCCATACAGGAATAGCCGTATTCCATGTTATAAGTATTATGTCCTTTAGCTCTCCAAACTCTTTGTAAATCTCCAGGAAGACTTCCGGAAGCACCGACAATTACTGAATTTTCATCAAGAAGTTCATCAAAAATCCCCAATGCTCTGGTTTGTGTTAATTCTGTACCTGTCTGTTCAGCAAATTCTTTTAATACATGATCCAAATGACCGGGATTTTCAGGAATAAATTTATCTCCGGTATATTTAATATTGAATAATCGGTTTAATTCAGTATTCCACTTCTGCTTTGCATCTGATATTTCACTAACATATGAAGATTTATAATCTATTTTATTCAATCCTGAAACAAGTTCATTGATTGCAGTTTTAGCATCTGCTTTAACACTAGTTCCATCTAGTTTTATTGAATCAAATCCACCTATATTAATATTCAAAAAATCAACATTTGAATTTTGAAACAGTGATTTTGATGCTGTTGTAAAGTCAGAATAACGTGTTCCTACACCAATTACTAAATCTGTATCTTTTGCGATTAAGTTAGCTGCAAGACATCCAGTAGTCCCTATTCCCCCTAAATTCATTGGATGAGAATAAATTATTGCACTTTTCCCTGCCTGAGTTTCTCCGAAAGGGATATTAAAACTTTCTGCAAATGACTGAAAAGCATCCTGTGCTTCTGAATATTTAACTCCTCCTCCGCAAATCAGCAGAGGTTTCTTCTTCTTTGAAATCAACTCAACAGCATCTGAAATCATATTAGCAGTAGGTAGTGAACGTTCAATTCTGAGAACTCTCTTCTTAAAGAAATATTCAGGATAATCATAAGCTTCACCTTCAACATCCTGAGGCAGACAAACAGTTACTGCTCCAGTATTTTCAGGATCAGTTAAAACTCTCATAGCATTAATCATTGCACTCATTAACTGTTCAGGCCTTGAAACTCTATCCCAATATTTACTTACCGGACGAAAAGCATCATTTGTAGTAAGCGTAAAATCATTAAACTGTTCAACCTGCTGCAAAACAGGATCTGGCTGTCTGGTAGCAAATGTATCGCCAGGCAATAATAAAACAGGAATTCTGTTTGCCGAAGCTGTTGCGGCAGCAGTAACCATATTTGCTGCTCCAGGCCCGACAGAAGAAGTACATGCATATATTTTTCTACGTTTCATCTGTTTAGCAAATCCTATAGCAGCATGTGCCATACCCTGCTCATTCCGTCCCTGATGTACTGCTAAGTCACCTGGGTCCTGTTCTAATGCCTGACCAAGCCCCAGAACATTTCCATGCCCAAAAATAGTAAATACACCCTCTACAAATTTGCTCTGCTCACCGTCAAACTCAATATATTGATTATTTAAAAATCTTATCAGAGCCTGCGCCATAGTTAGTTTTGTAGTTTTCATTTTGCTATATCCTTAATAAATCGTAAATTTTATTATCAATTCGTAACTATTTTACCGGCCATGTTTTCACATCCGGATCTAAAAGCCATATATGCTCATCTCTGAATATTCTGTCAATAAATGGATTATCCTGAAGATGCCTTATCATCCAGCAGTACCACATTGGGTAACCAGGAGCGGTAACTTGGGGATGAACTGTTCCGGGAGGGACGCAGACTGTATCATTATTTTTAACCACAAATGCATCATCTTCTATTATTGAAACACCAAACCCCTGTTCGTTTATAAATTTATAGTGATATATTTCTGGTTGAGGGTGGTCATGAGGTGGATAACTGGACCAGCGACCTGGATGATTAATAACTTCGCCAATAACCAAATTGGAATAAGGTGCATTGTTATAATCAAAAACTGTTCTTACTGTCCTGTTTGAAGTTTCGTCTAATACTCCACCACCGAAAATTTCACTCCTGCAATCTTCTTGAGTATAAAGCTTAGCCTTAAAATCATTGTCATTGTCAGTTTTCTGAATTATTATTTCAGATTCCTTTACAGCAGAAATCGTTATCTCTGTTTTTTTAGGAACATGCAGACACCAAGGTGATTCATCAAGAAAACTGTCTCTGGAAATACTTTCCGTATTATTGTTCCAGGTTAATTCAACATCGCCAGTAACTAATAAAACTGCGACTTCTTTTTCAGATTCATTTATCCTGTGAGATTCGCCGTCATGAAGTTTTAATACACCGAAGTCCATCAGCATATTGCTATGATTACCATTTATTTCGGCTATTGAGTTATAACCGTTTTTCAAATCATTTTTCTGCCAAACTTTATTCATGATGATTTTTTCCTTTAATTATTGCTGAAGTATTAAATCTCTTATCGTTCTAATATGTTCTAAATGTTCTTCACCTCTCCTCATTGCCAATGTTGTGTAAAGCATGTCGAGTATATTAATCTGTGAAAGAATAGCGGTCAGTTCACCATCTTTTAAAGGTGATTCAGTAGCCTCTGTCAGTAATACAATATCAGATAGTTCAGTTAATGAAGATTTTTCAAAATTTGAAATTGCAATAACTTTAGCTCTCTTTTTTTTAGCTATTGAAAGAAGTTTATTGAAATCATTATCTGAGCCAGTAAGATCTATTACTATAAAAACTGTTTTAGGTTTTACATTTGACACTGAAAAACACTGAAAATGATAATCTTCAGGCATTGAACAGGTCAATCCCAATTTCATAAATTTATATTTGACTGCCATTCCCATTACTTTGGCAATCCCTTTTGCGAAAATTACAATGTCTTTAGATTCCAGCAGAAATTTAGATGCTTTTTTCAAACTATTTTCGTCAACCTTCTGCCGGCTCACTTTAAGGGTATCTATATTTTCATTAGTTACTTCAGACATAAGATTGAAGAGTGAATTTGCACCTTTATGTTTCGTATAAATAGCATCTTTCATTAATGCCACGTCTCTGGTAAGCCCTAATTTAAAATCCTGAAAACCAGTAAATTCGATTTTTTTGCAAAATCGCAATATACTTGCCTTACCCACATTAATTTCGCCGGCAAGTGAATCTATGGACATATGACTGACATCTCTTAAATTATTAAGAATGTATTGAGCTATTCTCTTTTCAGTCTTAGAGAATGTATTATATAAAGCTCTTATTTTCGGAACGCATGGTTTATCAGTCATTATAAGCCCCTATTGCCAATGGTATTATATTCCATTTAACTATATTACATGGTACAAATTACCATTTAAGGTTAGTTTACAAGCTTCAAGTAATCTTTTAGACAAAAAAAAATAGAAAATAATTAACGAAATATTATTATATCTATGAAAAGTTTTTTCTTAAAACAAAAATCATATTCTGCTTTAAGAAAAAACAACAATTCAACTATAGTGTTTTCAATAAGTTCTTTATGCGTTCTGCAACCTGTTGTTCGTAAGCATCCAAATCTTCAATTTTAATTTGAGCAACACCGGTTTTCATAGCAGCTTCAGCAACATTTCTAGCTACCCTTGGGACAACTCTTGGGTCAAAAGGTTTTGGAATAACATATGAATTATGCAGGGGTTTATCGCCGTCAAACATGCCGCTCTTAGCATCTTCAGGATATGCATTTGACAATATTTTATAAATATCTTCAGGTAATTTCTCTGAAGCTATATCTGCTAATGCTTTTGAAGCTCCAAGATACATTTCTACATTAATATCAGTTGCACGAGTATCTAAAGCACCCCTAAAAATACCAGGAAATCCAAGAACATTATTTACCTGATTGGCGAAATCACTTCTTCCTGTACCTACTACAGCTGCTCCGGCTTCGATAGCCTCATCAGGAAAAATTTCAGGAGTGGGATTAGCCATAGGAAATATAATTGGATCTTTAGCCATTGAGCGAACCATATCTTTTGTTACACATCCGGCAACAGATACTCCAACAAAGATGTCAGCATCTACCATAGCTTCTTTCAGTGTTTTAGCACTGGTACAGGCTGCATCAGCAAAACGTTGTTTTTCTGGATTCAAATTCTCTCTTGATTTATCTAAAACTCCTTTGGAATCACACATAACAAAGTTTTCTCTTTTAGCTCCGGCTTTAATATAGTATTCAGCACAAGCAATGCCTGCAGCGCCGGCGCCGTTTACTACAAACTTGCAGTCTTCTATTTTCTTTCCAACAATTTTCAAAGCATTAATGACTCCTGCTAAGGAAATTATAGCTGTACCATGTTGATCATCATGAAAAACAGGTATTGAAAGATTTTTTTTCAGTGTCTGTTCTATTTCAAAACAAGCGGGAGCAGCAATATCCTCTAGATTTATACCTCCGAATGTAGGTTCAAGTCTTCTAACTGTTTCAATTATTTTATTCGGGTCAGATTTTCCATTATCAAGAAAAACATCCTGGATGCAGATAGGAAAAACATCTACGTCAGCAAATCTTTTAAATAAAACTCCTTTTCCTTCCATAACAGGCATAGCAGCTTCAGGTCCTATATTACCTAACCCAAGTACAGCTGTACCGTCAGAAACAACAGCAACCAAATTTCCCCTTGCTGTATATTTCCATACATCCTGTGGATTTTCATGAATCATATTGCAAGGCTTGGCAACACCAGGCGTATACGCAAGAGATAAAGCTTCTTGAGTTTCACATTGTTTTGTCAGCTTTAAAGCTACTTTTCCAGGAATCGGTTCGTTGTGATAACGTAAACTGGCTTCATCTAAATTTGCTCTTCCCATAATACTCTTCCTTTTATTTTATGATTAAAATTCATTAAACATCAATAATTTCTATATAAATATGCCATAATTATTTATCATTTGAATCATCATAGTAGTAGGCTGTAAATCCACCGGCTTCATCGATCAATACATCATCCCCGTCTGACTTCCATTTCTTATAAAGATCAGCAAAATCATCAATACTTATTTTCTTCATATATGCAGTCGAGACAATATCTTCGGATAAACCACCTACATAAAGTACATTTACTGACTCAGCTATTTTCGCCAGTTTATATGCTTTGTGATCTCCAAGTTCATATTTTTCAAAGGAAAGAGTGTTTAAAATATTTTTATATGAACCTATCTTCTCCAATTTTTTAAAAAAAGCACTCGTCTCTTTTCCATCACTGCATTGGGAAACTAAAACGAGTGTACCGCCGTCTTTTAATACATTTCTTGTATTTTCAGTAGCTTTCTGCGACTGATACAGATTTCTATCAAGAGGTGGCTGGACAAATGAAATAATCCGGTCAAATTTTTTATCAAATTTTTCTCCGAGCAATTTAGCTGATACAGCTTTGGAATCCTCAAAAGCTTCTTTTAATTTACCAGTGCTAATATATAATATTGAATCGCCGTGGTTTACCATTTGGATAGTTAAAACATCTTTCAGGGGAATAATTAAATTAGCAGACTCCCAAATATCTTCAAATGCAGGATTACCTTTGGTTTTCATCAGCTTTGATTCAGAAGTCATAGCCCATCTGTGATTCTGCCTAATAGTTTCTTTCGAAGAAATCCCAGGTATAAGTGATTTTGCCCCACCGGTAAAACCAGCAAAATAATGCGGTTCCACACTGCCTATAGTGATAACTTTACTATATCCTTTAATAGCAGGGTTATAGTAAACTTCCGTATTTCGTGATGTCACACCTGCATATAAAGGTTTTTCTAGATTTTTTACATTATGGTAAATAATCTTATCATGTTCTTCAGCGTTGGTTAACTGAACAGCTTCATCTTCAGTCGGAGGCTCATGGGAACCTGTTGCAATTATAAATGTAACAGGACATTTAATTTTCCCAATTTTACGCAAGGCCTTTATTATTCTAGATGAAGGTGTTGATCTGTATTGGTCATTGACGATTATTAATGAGTTTTCTCCAATTTCGGCAAACTCCTGCAGTTTTATTTGAATATCCTGATCATTAAGCGAAGTTTTTTCAGAAGGCTTGACGCTAATACAACTTGAAAAATCGACTAATTTAGAAATTTTTTCTCTTAACATAGCTTAAATCCTTATAAATTATGCCGTTAAACTTCTACATTGAGGAAATATAACCCAACGGTATATGGTATTTTTTCCCATTTAATATTAAATCATGGAACATCTTACCACTTGTCTATTATTTTTTCAATTAATTAAAGTTTTTTTTTTGATTTTATTTAAAAAATTAATCGAAGCGTGCTGATGAAAGAAAAATAAAAGGATTATATAGGAAATTTTTACATCTTTTGTAAATCAATTTAATAATTATTTTTATCCGAATATTAAAAATATTGATTTTTTCCATATAATTACTATTTAAGTAATGTGATAATATAAAATATAATCAAAAGTTTTCCTATGCTTAACAAAATCAAAAAATTGAAAGAAACATCATTTTTATTTTTATCAATAGCACTGTTCACTCTGCTTTTATTTACTGCATGTAAATCAATCAATGCAGTAGAGAGAGTCTCTGTCAATTTTAATTATGTAACAGCAAAGGCTAAAAATTTATCAAATAATTCTTATGCAAAACCGCTTACTGTAAAAAACAACCTAACCCAATCTGAATATGCACAAATTGACTTTAATCAGACTAAAACTCTTTGGAAAGTTGAACGATTACCTTTTGGCTTAGAGATGTTTCATTTAGGCTATATATACAATACTCCAATTCCTATAAATGAATTTAAAAATGACTACTCACAGGAACTGCGTTTCAGTAATGAACTGTTCAATTTTGGCAGCTTAACCAAAGGTACTCTCACAAATGCACAGAATTTAACAGGCTATGCTGGTTTTAAAATGACACATCCAATCAATGAACCACATATTTACGGTGAAATCATATCATTTTTAGGCAATGAAAAATTTAGAGCTCTGGGTAGAAATAACATTTATGGAGCATATGCAACCACAGTAAGCTTCTTAGAACAGAATCAAAAATTAAACAACTCTTACTTCACAGAATTCTGGCTTGGAAAACCAAATAAAAATGCTAAATCAATCATTTTTTATGCCCTAACCGACAATCCTCAGGCAGCAACAGCATATGAATTCAATATTACACCCGGAGAAACCACCGTATTAGATATTAAATCTGTAATCTTTCCAAGGCAGAATATAAATACCTTGGCAATAGCTCCACTCAAAACGTTCTTTCTATATGGCGAAAATACCTTGAACCATTTTGAAAGTTATTATCCAGAAGTACATAATTCGGACGGTTTGATAATTTCAGCAGATGAAGAAATAATATGGCATCCTTTCCAAAATCCTAAAATATTAATCAAATCTTCGCACGAAATTAACCGGTTGAAATATTTCGGATTATTACAGAGAGACAGAAATTACAATAACTATCTAAATCCGTCAATACCATTTCAAAAAATGCCTAATGTATGGATACAGCCGAAAAGTGACTGGGGCAAAGGTTCAGTAGAATTATTAGAAGCCCCTACCGACAGTTATAATGCAAATAATATTTCAGCTTACTGGAAACCAGCACAGCCTCTTGTTAAAGGCAGGCCTTACAGTTTTGATTATACGATGAACTGGTCTATGCAGAATCCCAAAACAGATAAAGCACCTGTAATTGATACATATATCGGCAAAAAGAATGATATTTATACATTTCTTGTTCTTTATTCAAGTAAAAGCTTAAAAAAGTTATCTCCTGTAACAGTATTAACTCCAAAGATAAAAGTAAGTAACAATGCAGTATTAGCAGATAAACCAACAGTCCGGAAAGATCCATATAACCACTATTGGAGAGTATTATTCAGTATAAAACCTAAAACTTCAGATTCCAGATCGCCAATAAAAGCATCCTGCAGTCTGAACAATAACAAAAAAATTATAACAGAAACCTGGAATAATAAATGGATACCTTAAAAATACTTCCTAATTCAGAAGAGTGGGATGAAGCTTATGAAAAAGTAGAACGTTATTTGATTTCTTTACAAATACAAAACAGAAGAGTAATCAGTAACTTGGTATATCTTATTTTAGAAAAAGCTTCCCATAAAGTTAAAGATTCTCCCTCTCTGAATCCTACAACTATAGCGATGCAGGTAGCACATAAATTAACTTCCGAATGGTGTGGAAAAGTACTGGATACTAAATTCACATCAGATTACGGCATACCTGTTAGAGGCAGACTTGCAATGCTGCTTGCAGATTTACCAAATAAATGGCTGAAATATTTTTTAAATGATGATCCGCTTCCTAAAGAACTAAGAGATTCAATGAAAAATATATATCTTTCAGCAGGTCCAGAATTCCAGAAATCCAGAATGAAACATAGAGCGTTAGAGTTAACACCTGCAGGTTCAATATTAGCTGAGACTTTTAAGTTTGTAAATAAACGGCCGTATTTGTTCTGGTTGCTGATAATAATTATTACAGCCCTGCTGATAAGTCTATTTTACTTCACTAGATAAAACTTATTTATGAAAAAGATAAAAAATACAGATATTAAACAATTAAATAAAGAAAAACTATATCGCAAGGCAGAACTCCGCCGTATTTTATTTTTTCTTGTAAACTTCATTATAGCTTCAATATCCACGACACTAATGGCTGATTTTTTGTGGCGAATAGGTTTTACAGTAATTTATATTATTCTGCTAGTTATATATTTCATATTAATGTGGCAGATCTCACTTGGTATTACCCATGCATTGTTCGGTCTTTTCCTGACACCCAGAAAAGGTAAGTTTGATCATATCACTCAAACAATAAACTATAACAATATAGAAACAAAACTCGCCGATACTGCAATTCTAGTTCCCTGTTATAATGAAGAAACTAAACGCGTTTACGAAGGGATACGTGCCATTTACAACTCATTAAAAACAACGGGTAAATTAGACTATTTTGATATATTTATATTAAGTGATTCTACAGATCCAAATAAATGGATTGCGGAAGAATCACTTTGGGTTAAACTTTGTCAGCAACTCAATGCATTCGGCAGAATATATTATAGAAGACGCGAAAACAGTTATCACAAAAAAGCAGGAAATATTGCTGACTTCTGCAAATCATGGGGTGCACAGTACCGCTATATGCTTTGTCTGGATGCAGACAGTATAATGACGGGTGACTCCATCGTAAGTTTAGTTAAGATAATGGAAGCAAATAAAGAAATTGGAATATGTCAGACAGCACCTGTTATTATTAGAGGAGAAACACTTTATGCTAGAATGATGCAGTTTGCCAGTAACTTTTACGGCTCATTATTTCAATCTGGACTTAACTTCTGGCAGCAGGGTAGCGGTAATTTTTGGGGGCATAATGCTATACTCAGAATAGCTCCTTTCATGGAATTCTGCTCACTTCCGCGACTGCCTGGAAAAGAACCTCTTGGTGGAAAAATATTAAGTCATGATTTCGTTGAAGCAGCCCTGATGCGTAAAGCAGGATGGGCAGTTTGGCTTGCATATGATATTGGTGGAAGTTATGAAGAAACTCCACCCAATCTGATTGAAAATGCAGTAAGAGACCGTAGATGGTGCCAGGGTAATTTTCAGCATACATGGCTTGTTCTGTCCAAGGGCCTGCCTGGACCAAACAGAATGCATATGTTAAATGGCATAATGTCCTACCTGGGCTCATTAATTTGGCTAATTTTTCTTGTGTTCAGTACATTAAGTGTAATTGATACATATGAAACAAATTTATCCATAATAACCGTATCAAGTTTTGCAGATTTTATAAACATGTCTATAGGACAGGAATGTTTTATGATTTTTGCGATTACTCTTATCATTATCTTGCTTCCTAAGTTTCTCAGTTTGTTAAGATATATTCTATTTTTCAGAAATAAAATCGTAGAATACGGAGGTTTATTTAAACTGTTTCTAAGTATAATTTTAGAAATTATTCTTTCTGCAGTAATGGCACCTGTTCAGATGTTATTTCATTCCAAATTTGTACTCAGTACACTTAGCGGAAAAGGAGTTGCATGGAATCCTCAAAACAGAAACTCAGAAGACGGCATCAAATTTTCTGCAGCATTCAGAGTTCACTATATTCATACAATAATTAGTATTGTATGGGCTCTGATCGCATATAAATACAGTTACGCATTTTTTTGGTGGCTGTCCCCTATTACATTCAGTATGTGTCTATCAATACCTATATCAATACTGCTAAGTAAAATAAGTGTTGGATCTTTTTTGAGGAAATTAGGTCTTTTTTTGATCCCGTCTGAAACAGCACCAAACAGAACTTTATCCAGTTTTGAAAATGCTTTTAATAGTGATTTATTAACAATTGACAGTAAATTGCTATCTTCAAAATATTATGGCATAACACAGGCTGTAGTGGATCCATATATAAATGCAATTCATACAATGCTGCTTTATGAACGTCAGAGCAAAAACATTAATGAGGAAACTAAACCTCATCCTCTTGCAGAAAAGCTGCTAACGGAAGGTCCTGAATCTTTAACTTTAGATGAAATAAAATCAATATTAATAGATCCTACAGGTATGCGTTGGCTCTATCAGCAAATTTGGCTAAGACCATCAAATACATTGGCACTTACCTGGCAGCAGGTTTTAGCCGATATATAAAGATATTTTTGATTGTTGATTTTGATTGAATATTTTCTTCACAGACAGAACATAAGGAAATTAAATTATGAGTATAAAATCAGGCTTTAATAAAATAGTAACTTTAGTAATTTTACTATCAATATTTGTTTTTTATTCATCTAAGTCTTTCAGTACGCCAAAAGCTTGTCAAAATAATTTCACATATAAAAATGTAGTCAAAATAGCAGAAAATCTATCAAAAAAACCTTTTAAACCAAGAGTCTCCAATTTACCTGAATCTGTCAAGAATCTGACATACAGTCAATATAACATGATAAATTTCAAACAGAAAAATGGATTATGGACTAAAGATAAACTGCCGTTTATGATTAACTTTTTCCCATTAGGAACCAAATTATACACTGTTCCTGTGGAACTAAACGAAATTATAAATGGAAAGGCAACAAAAATTCCATATGATCAAAATAACTTTACCTACTACGGACCTGTTGTTTTTGCACAGAAAGCAATGCCGATAGATGCCGGATACGCAGGTTTCCAAATAGTACATAATGATAGTGCTGGGTCGCCTGAATTTGCAGTTTTTCTCGGTAACAGTTACTTCAGAATACTATCCAAAGGAAGTTCATATGGACTATCGGCCAGAGGAATTGCCATTAATACAGGATTAGAGGGAGTAAGTGAAGAGTTTCCAGCTTTCACAAAATATTGGTTGAAAAAACCAGCTAAAGACGATAAATGTTTAATAATCTATGCCATTTTAGAAGGCAAGAGTATTACAGGAGCATATCATTTTACTTTAACGCCGGGAGAAACTGCAGTAGTCAAGATAAAATCAACACTGTATTTAAGAAATAAAGTAGAACTTTTAGGTTTGTCTCCATTAACTTCTATGTACTGGTTTGACGAATATACCAACTATCACTTCAACGATTACAGACCTCAGGTTCATAATTCCGAAGGACTTATAATATCAAAAAATAAAGGCAGTGATATTATATGGAAACCTTTAGTAAATTATCCTAAACATAAAATGAATAATAATGATACGAAAACCATTACACCTGATTATTACGGACTAATACAACGTACTAGAGGATATAATAATTATATGGATCCACTTGTAAGATATCATTTAAATCCAAGTGCATGGATCATACCGAATAACGATTGGAAATCAGGTACTGTACGCCTTTTTCAACTGCAGACAACCAATGAATGGCTTGATAATATTAACACGTTCTGGATGCCTGACAACTATCCAGAAATAGGGAAACCTTATAATTTTGATTATACCATATTTTTTTCACTGAAAGAACCTAATGAAAAATTAGCTTATGTAAAGTTCACAAATAGTGGTTTGAAAGAGCTGAGCAGTCAAATGGAAAAATTAGGTAATCAGGACAGTGTCTTCGTATTATCTTATGCCGGCAATGAAATTAAGAAAACAAATATAAAAGTAAAACTTGAAGTTTCAGATGGTGTAAATATAGTTCAACATCCGGAAGCAAAATATATTTCAGACAATAATACTTTGAGAGTGTTATTTATATTAAAAGCGAATCAATTGTCATATTCTGATAATCCATATATATTAAAATGTACATTATTCAAAGATAATAAACAGATATCTGAAACATGGTACTATCAGTGGTATCCTCGAATTCAGTAGTTTTATCATACATAACATTGCTAGATTAAAAATTTATAAAGTTTGTTAATCATTTTTATTCTGATAATTTTTAATCTTATGATGTGCAATGGTCTGACAATCAGGAGCAACTAATATGGAAGAATCATATAATAGTTATAAAATAGTTAAAATAAATAAAACTGTGGATATACTGCTCACAGGCAGAAAAACTCCTCAGAAATATATTATTTACCTTAGCTTATCTTCAAAATATAGCAAAAACCACGAAACAATAAATGAGTATATAAATAGTGAAAAACCATTTCTTCCTACGTCTCAGATAATAAGTAAAGATAAAATTGAATTTGCAGCTATAAACCTGAATGAAATTTTTTATGTTAAAGATGGACTAAAAGTTTCTAATCCTGTCTTCTATAGGCAGGCAATAATTACACTCACAAACGGAATAAAATTAAAGACAGGAGTTGTTAAAACTTATTCCAAAGGATATGAAAGGGTGATTGATTATTTAAATGTAAAAGATCAGTTTATCGAATTTGTACACGAAAATCAGTATATTCATGTTAATAAGAACAAAATTCTTAAAGTACTAGAAATACAGTCTGAATAAATTATTTTCTAATTAGTAGTAAATGTAAATTATTAAATTCGAAAATTGGTTCAAAAATCAGCAATTTGAATTCCAACCTCAGAATTATTAATTTTATCCTTCAATTTGTGTATATCTTCCAATCTTACAATTATCCTTTTTAATGACATAATAAAATGAGAACATCTGCTTTTAAAATGCATCTCAGCATCTCCCATTAACGCTTTTTGCCTAAGATTAAGCTTAATGTTTTCAATATTATATACAGCATTCTTTATTTTATTCTCATATTCTTTGCATATTTCATCACTGCTCTTACCAAAGTCTTTAATAAGATCATTTATATCATCAAGATATTGTCTGCTTATCGACCTGACAAACTCCAGCACGCTCTGATCTATATTTTGAATTTCATTAATAAGGTAAATCAACCGTCTATTCTGAATGAACCATTCATTTATTATATTAAAGCCATACTCATCAATTTTCCCAAGGACATGCAATCTGTTTAAAATGAAGCTTATAGAGTTCAACTCCTGTATTTCATAGTTTTTTGAAACTTTCTTTTCAGACAGTAATCGAATCCCTCTGATATGTTCGCCATAATCATTAATTTGCGATTGCAGGGTATCTAAATATTTTTCTCTAAAAATAACCTGATTGACAGCCCATGAACATATAATACCAAACAGAATTCCGATAATTCTATACGTTATATCTACTACATTCGTAACCTGGCTAAAATCTACTGTAGTTGCAACAAGATATGCCAATGATATCTGCAGTCCAATGTAGGCTACTGCTTCTCTGCCGCATTTTACATAGGCACCTATGAAAGTTGCAGTGAACAGACATGCCAGATAAACAGTGAATGATGTAGTTTGGAGGCACAAAAAGGAAAAACCTAGAAATGCTCCGATACAGCAGCCGATAATACGCTGGAGACTTCTGAAATTTCCAAACACCTCATCTGGATAGCTGACAGTTACAATCGCTATAACAATTTCTACACCGCTAGTCTGTGTAATAGGAAGTTCAAGCATCCACCAAAACCATATTACTACCAACATTGATATTCCAGTTCTAATACCATATTTAAGTGATGGTAAATGAATATTAAACTTATATCCAAATATTTGGAAAACTGCAAAAGATTTATTTAACTTTTTAGAATCATCAGGAATAATTCTTTTATCTTTAAACAGTTTATCTACTGATAATATTGAAAAATAAAGTTCAAATATTTCTCTTGCAAGAAGTACAGACTCATGAAGCATTAATATATCAGTTACAGGATAGTGAGAATGTTCACCACTCCCATATTTTTTCCTGTATTTTAATTCAAACTCCTCGAACAGTTTATCTGTTTTTGTTTTCAGCTTATATAGTTTTTTTTCGTTATTATTAATGATAATCAAATATAGTTCATCAAGGTATGCATTAATTCTATCAAATGTAAAACTAAAATTTTTTTGAAAATTCAAACTTCTAAGTCTTTTAATTGAATTATTGAAAAGGATAAAACTTTCAGTTAATTCACTTAATCGCAAAGTTTCCTTGGAAAGTTTGAAAAAGAAATCTTTACAGTTTCGTTTCTCAACGCTTGATGCAGTTTTTAGCTTATTATATTCATTTAATCTCTTTTTAAATTCTTCATAATGCAAAGATACAGTATCATCATCAGCATCTTCCCCATGCATATATTTATTAAAAATTTCTTTTATAAGCTGAAACGCCTTCTTTCTCATTTTAGCATGCATAAGAGCCATATCATTTGTTGCAAAAAAAGGCCATAAATAAAGATGCACTAAAAATGTAGATGCAATTCCAAGCAAGACAGTATAAGTCCTGTTGTATGCAACATATATCATGTCTCTGGTATCAACAAGCCCCAAACTTTCAACATCTATTATCATAAAAGTTACTATAATAAGATACCAAAAATACCCATATTCTGACCTTTCTCTCTTGTAGTAGCATATTGTGCACAATAAAAGTATACAAATCGAAAAATAAAGATGATTTTGCTGAAATAAACCAAATATAAAAACAGATAAAAATGCTCCGATCAATGTCCCGAATATTCTGCACAGCCCTTTTCTAAAAGTAGCTCCTGTATTTGCCTCTGACATTATAAGTGCACTCATTCCAGCATAAAAAACTAAATCCAATTCCATTATGTAAGCCGCCGCCACTGCTATTACACAGGCGAGTGCTGACTTTGTAGATATTTTTACATTTCTATGATTCCATGAAAATCCTGCATAATGCCTTCTAAGTTCAGTAGAAATACTATTGTAGTAATACGACAAAGCCATAAATAGATTCTTTGATAGATGTTTGACTTAATTCTTATTATCTAATTCTAACTAAAAAATCACTCTCTACAATTTACTAAATCCTGAAAATATTATTTTATAAATAAAATGATTTTTATATGCTCTACATAATTCATTGAATAGGTAGAAAATTATATTATAATTATTTGAAAATTTGTTTTTATCAAAAACTTCAGAGGATAATTAAAAATGAAAAAAAGCTTCAACATTCTTGCAGTGATAATGGGTACAATATTACTAACATTCACTATCCCATCATGTAAAAGTAAAAAATCTGTACAGACTACGACCAATAATACAGCTGACAGTATAAGTAATACTACTCATGAATCCGCTAATAAAATTAATACTATTACTGAAAATACTTCAAATAAAATCAAAAAGTTATCTACGGACACTTCAAACAAAATCAACCAGATTGATTTAAACAACCTTGGTAAGGGGAATAATTAAATCTATCACAGAACATTTCTAATTAATATCTGTTCCAATGATGAATCAGTAGCAGTAAAACGTTAATATTCGTTTCAGATTCCAGTCTTAAATTTTGCTCAAGCTATACTTTTAGTGAAAGTTTTATTTTGGGCCCAGATTTTCATAAGTATTATTATAATTATGCTGATTATCAAGATTATTATACATAGAAAAACAGGATTTGTTTTAGGTAAAAATGAGATAACAAGCATACCAATAGCAGAGCAGAACATTTGAAGAAATCCCATAATCGCCGCAGCAGCTCCGGATAAATGCTTGTAGTAGGAAACTCCTTTTGACATAGCCAACGGGAAAATTAATCCTACACAGAACACAGCTATAATAATATATATTAGCATACTCAGAATATCATAAATACCAATGCTGTACAAGAGAAGAAATATGACAGTTTCACATAAAAGGACATAAACAGCTGAACTTATTAATGAATATTGAGAGAAATGTCTTGATAAAAATTTTCCACTTGTTGCACCAGTAATAAATGCTCCTGAAGTCAGAAGAAATAACAGTGAATAATTTACTCTACTCAGCCCAAGACCCTCTTCAAAAATAAATGGGGAAACCACGTAATATGTAAACAATATTGTAAATGAAAGACTGCAGGCCAGCATATAGGAAAGAGCCTTATTATTGGTTGTAAGTACTTCTTTTAAATTACAGGCCAAAGGTCTGATAAAACTCTTTTTTTCCAACGTCAGTATTTTTAAATTGCTCTCTGGAAGTTTTCTTAATGCTAAAATGAACAGCAGAATACCTATTATTGAAAGAACAATAAAAATACTGGCCCAACTATCAAAACATTTATATATAACTGCCCCTATTATAGGAGAAAACATTGATGCAAATGATGCGACAATTGCAGAGATAGCAACTGCTGATACTAATGCCCCCTCCGAGTGGGTGTCATTTAAAACAGCTCTTGATGTAGCTATTATTGCACCCACAGCTAAACCGTCTATACATCTGCTGATTATAAAAGTATATGAATTAAATGAAAAAGCGCTAAAAAGTGTAGATAGAACAGCAAAAATCAATCCATATAAAATTATTTTTTTCCGCCCAAAAATATCAGAAATTCCACAAAATATAAGCTGTCCAAAAGCACTGCACATTACAAATAGAGCAAAAGATACCGCTGCCTCCGCACTACTCAGAGCGAGGCTCTTTTTAATATCGAAAAGAGCAGGAAGATAGATAGTTGCACTCATTTGAGCAATTATCGCCAATAAACAGCATACCAGTACAAGAGGAACCTTCAGACTTCTTTTTTTTGTATATATAGATATATTTTTTATCATAACAACTCTCACTATATTTCGATTTTATTAGAAACATAGCACTATTATCGATTTTTTACAAATATACAGTTAATAATATATTTTTATAATAAACTATTATTTTTTAACGTTTTTATTGATTTATGCCTTGAATAATATATATTATATATTGAAACTAGTATATTGGAGATAGACATGTCTTTAAAAAACAAGCTGGTAGAACAGTTAAAAAATGACATAATTAGAGGTTTACTGAAGCCCGGTGAGCAGCTTAAAATACTTGAATTAAAAAAGATTTATAAATCAGGTGGTACTCCTCTGAGGGAAGCATTAAATGAATTAGTAGGAACACACCTGGTAAATAAAAAGGAAACATGCGGATTTATAGTTGCCCCTATATCGTTAGATGACTTACAAGATATATATTTTTCAAAAATATTCGTGGAGAAAAAACTTGCATCAGACAGCATCAAAAATGGAAATGAAGAATGGGAACTTGGAATTGTTTCATCATACTACACTCTTTCAAAAATTGAGAAAAATAAAATTTTTGCAGACAGTATTAATTTTGAAGAGTGGGATAAAAAATTAGGAGCATTCAAGTCAAGTATATACTGCAAAGCAAATTTACGAAAAATTATTTATTTTTATCACTGGCTGGACAAGCAACAGCAAAGGTATAGATATCTATGGTTTGAACACTATAAAAATGATAAAAAAAAAATTAATATATCTGCTGTTTTCCATCTGAAATTAAAAGATGCTGTTCTGGAAAGAAACGAAGAAAAAACTCATAAAATAATTACTGATCATACATCTTTTCTGATTGAATCTCTGTCTCAACTTATTTAATTATTTTATCGTTTAATACCCGGGTATTCCCATATTCCGCAGATGCGTAGTAAATCTCTAAAAATTACAATTTTTTCATTATGAGATATATCCTGTAAAACCCCAATAGGTATATCTAAATAAACAAGATTATCGAATTTGATATAAATATTTTCCTCCGTACACTCTTCCGCAAATATAGCTAATGCTCTTCTGATATGACTAGCGCTGGTTATCAGTGTAGCATTTTTAATCTCAAGTATCTTCAGTATATTGACTGTACAAATTCCATTACCTACAGTATCCTCAGACAGATCATCTATATATACTTTATCATTAGGTACATTTTTATTTAACAGCCAGTTTTTCATTACATAAGATTCTGTAACGCCACCAATAGGCATTCCACCGCTTAATATAATCACAGAGTTTGGATTTAATTTAAAAAGTTTTAGTCCCTGTTTTAAGCGCCCTTCCAATACTGGAGAAATTCCTCCACCGTTATCTGAAAGAGCATAGCCTAAAATTACTATCGCATTATTCTCCCTTTTATATTTTTTAGGTATTACTTTGATTTTTTTATGTAAAATTTTATCTGTCATATTAATTGCATTGATAAATTTCTCAATTTTATCAGGATACAATTTTTTCAGATAATTTATTGTAGTAGTGTAAGCCTTAGAATTTCCTCCAAACCGGCTGTATACAGCATAAAGAACAGATGCATTAAAGTTTTCAGGATCCATTCGCAGGATTTCTTCATACGTATTTAAAGCTTCCTTGGTCTTTCCCTGTAATATTTCCGTTGAGGCTTCATCAAACCTCAAATCCAACCTGCGTGGGGCAAGGTCAATTGCTTTTTTAAAGATAGCTTCAACTACATCTAGTTTTCCTCTCAGCGTTATTCCTTTAAAAAATTCATCTTCATTCTTTTTTATATCTCCGCCATGCCAGTAAAAATAAATCGCGTCCTGTATTAACTCTTCGACTTTAGCCTGATTATGAATTTTTTTAGCGGTGGTTTTATCAAAATGTTCTTCTTTAAATTCTTCTCTGTTTACATGTATTTCTTTGATTAAATTAAAGGTAGAGGAAAGGCTTTTTTTTACAGATTTCTTCATAGAAACATACCGATTTAATACGTTTAATATATTAAGTATTATAAATCAAAAACGCCATTATAACAATGATACATTTTTTGCAATACGTATTGGTAAATCTGCATTGGAGGATTAAATGTATCTATTAAAATATAAATTAATATAGTTTAGGTTACAGCATGCAATTCAGAAAAGAAAAAGTTGTTATAAGAGATACTGAAGCATCAAGCTTATTACCGGGTACAATTTTTAATGAGATTGTAAAATCCGGTCAGCTAAGAGCCTGTTTTCCGTATGAATCTGAAATGCGTGAATCAAACTTATTTATAAAAAGAATGAAAGATCATTGTCATTTATATGCGGTCTATTATTCCAATATTCTCTGTGGTGCAGCATGGATAACTTATTGGGAGCATAAAACTGCCAGACTGACTTTTGCTGCTTTTAAAACAAGTGCCAGACTCTATTTTTATGACATCATGAAAGAAACAGCCCGACAGTTAGTTCACCTCAGGGATTCCGATGGAAATTTTTATTATGACTCTCTTTACGGTATAATAGAGGAGGATAACAAAAAAGTCATTAGAGCTGTGAGATTATCTGGACTTAAAAAAACAGGATTCATACCTAATTTTTACGGTATAAGAAAAAACGCTGTTATATTTTCACTCACAAGAAGCTATTTCTAGACAAATATAATTCTGAATAAAGCTCACATGAAGTAAAGCTTTAATTTGAAAGCTTTCAAATATTTCACTATCTGCTTTTTTATCATTCATCTTAATTAATCATGCCATGTATTCTTCGCATAAATATTACATGAAATTTGAATTCCTAGCTTATTTGTAATAAAGTCATATAAATAAAATAATGTTTTTATTAATTTTTTTAATTAAAAAAGTATCAACTGTTTATGTAAAAATCAGACTATCTGAAAAACAACGACAGTGCTAAAGGTTTACCACTTTTTATAAATAAGGAGTAGTTTAAAAATGAGAAACGGATATTTAGAAGGCAAAAAAGTCCTTATTATGGGTATTGCTAATGATAAAAGTATAGCATGGGGCTGCGCTAAAAAAATGAAAGAGGAAGGCGCCAGTATTGCAATGAATTATCTGACCCCTAAAGCTAAACCTTTTGTTGAACCTCTAGCCAATCAGGTAGAAGCTGAAATATTCATGCAATGCGATGTTACAAATGAAGAAGAAAAACAGGCATTGGTAAAAGAATTAGAAAATAAATGGGGGAAGGTAGATGTATTTATACACTCTATGGCATTTGCTAAAAAAGAGGACCTCAACGGCAGAGTAGTAGATACTTCCCACGACGGTTTCATGCAGGCGATGGATGTAAGCGTATACTCTCTTATTGATATGACTCAGCGTCTTCTTCCTATGCTTTCAAAAGCAAAAGGAAATATTATTACAATGAGCTATATAGGAGCTACAAGGTCAGTCCCTCACTATAATATAATGGGTGTAGCTAAAGCTGCATTAGAAGCAAGTGTGAGATATCTAGCTTACGATCTGGGTAAAGAAGAAATTAGAGTAAATGCCATTTCATCAGGTCCCATATCAACCAGAGCTGCATCAGGAATCCTTGGATTTGACATCCTGCAGAGTGAAAGTGAAAAACGTAATCCAATAAGAAAAAGCCTCACAATTGAAGATGTTGCTGGAACAGCATTATATCTTTCAAGTGAACTGTCTAACGGAGTAACCGGTGAATTGGTATTTGTTGATAACGGATTCCATATGACAGCATATTAATCTAAGAGATTAAATAGAGTGTTATCATGTAGCGGATAGACTCGCGGCTATAACTGTAGCCTATTTTTCATTGATCTAAAATCTAAATATGGCAGGAACTCGAATGGAATATCTAAAGTTTGAAAAAAAAGATAATATCGGGATTATAAAAATTAATAATCCTGAAAGTTTAAATGCTTTAAATAGCAAAATGCTAATAGAACTTGAACAATTGCTGCTTGATATTTCTTCTGACAACCATATCAGAGTACTTGTTATTACCGGGATAGGCAAGGCCTTTGCTGCAGGTGCCAATATTAAAGAATTTCAAAGTATGACTCCTTATGAGGCAAAGGAATATGCTGCTTATGGTAAATCGATATTTGCATTAATAGAAAATTTTCCTACTCCTGTTATATCGGCTGTTAACGGCTACGCACTGGGAGGAGGATTAGAACTTGTATTGAGTACAGATTTTACTTATGCTTCAGAAAAAGCTTTACTCGGTTTGCCTGAACTGACACTCGGTCTAATTCCTGGTTTTGGCGGCTGCAAGCGACTTTCTGACAGAATTGGTATACAATTAGCTAAGGAGTTAATTTTTACTGCCAGTATGTTAGATGCACAGCAGGCACTGAATATTGGTTTGATAACCAAAGTAACTAAACCTGAAGAACTGATGGATGAGGTTTTTAAAACTGCAGAAGAAATACAAAAATTTAGTCCAAATGCAGTAAAAGAAGTTAAAGAATTATTAAATTCGTGTAAAGATTATTCTTTTGATCAGGTTGCAGAAATAGAAAACAATAAGTTTGGCCTAATATTTTCACATGCAGAAGCAATAGAAGGAATAGCTGCTTTTGTTAATAAACATAAAAAATAAAAATTTAACAGCGTTTAACTGATAATTGGGATAATATGGAATAAACAGTTTTAACTTATAGGCAAAATATGACAGGAATAAAGAAAGTAGGAGTTCTCAGTAATGATTCACCTGAATTTGTTTCCATTCGTATTTTTATACCGATGATTAATGAAGCAATTTTAGTACTGCAGGTACAAATTGCAGATTTTATAGAATTAGATATTTGTTTATCCATAATAGAAGTTCTTTGCAAGGACCTGGACGAGACAAAATATAGACCTGCACCTTTACTGAAAAGAATGGTTGCTGCCGGATACCTTGGCAAAATAACAGGTAGAGATTTCTACGAATATTAGAATTTATAAAATAGGAGAATAATTAATGAACCGTTCATTAAGAAATGTTACTATAATAGGTACTGGGTCATATATACCTGAAGAAATAAGACCTAACAAGTTTTTTGAAAAAGTGGGATCAACTGAAGAATGGATTTATAATAATTTAGGAATTAAAGAAAGGCATATTGCTGCTGAAAACGAAGCAACAAGTGATCTTGCAGCCAAAGCAGGTTTGAAAGCTATTGAAGATGCAAATTTAACTGTTGACGATATTGATTTGATTATAGTTGCAACTGCAACACCTGACAGACCGGCACCGTCTACAGCATGCTTTGTTCAGGATAAACTTAAAGCACACAATGCTGCTGCTTTTGATATGCTTGCTGTCTGTGCTGGTTTCATGTATGGAATGTCAATTGGCTGTCAATATATTGCTAGTGCTACATTTAACAATGTACTGGTTATAGGAGCTGACACATTTTCAAAAATAACTGACTGGGAAAGAAGAGACTCAGTATTTTTCGGTGACGGCGCTGGTGCTGCAGTTCTGTCTCACACAGATTGTGACAACGGATTTCTTGGGTATAGAATATGCTCTGACGGCAGCGGTAAATACGGTTTTACCATACCAGGCGGAGGATCAGAAATGCCATTCAGCACAAAAGTTTTAGATGATAGACTTCATTACTGGCACATGGATGGCAAAGCTGTTTATAATTCAGCAACTAAAGTAGTTCCCGATGTCATAAATAAAGTTTTAAAAGACACCGGTTTAACACCAGAGGATATTGACTGCGTTATCCCACATCAACCAAGTAAAAATATGCTTAAAAAGATTTTTAAAGATGTAGGCATCCCGTGGGATAAAGTACAGACAAATATGGATAAATATGCCAATACTTCGGGAGCAACTGTACCGATAATGCTTGATGAAACAAATAAAGCAGGAAAACTGAAAAAAGGTGATACTGTTCTTTTTGTTGCTATAGGTGCAGGATGGACCTGGAGCGCAGGTATCATGAAATGGACTAAATAAATCACTGCAATTCAACAGGAGAAGAAGCGAGTTTTTTTTACTCTCCATTCTCTCCTGTATGATTGGATCTAGAATTTATTTATCTAAAATGAAAGGTGGAACCTGCGCTCTTTGAATTTTAATATTCTGCCACACATTACCTGTAACATAAACTTCATTATCAAGCCATTGACTTTTTAGTGCTTTTAACGATTCAAATTCACAGACTACCAAAGATCCAATCATTTTACCATCATCACTTAAGATAGCAGAGGCATATAAAAATATACCTTTATCATAATTATCTTTAAAATTTACTAAATGCTGTTCTCTAACAGCAAGTCTTCTTTCCATTGCCTTACTATCTTTACCATCATATCCTAGAACTAGAAACTGCATTATACATATCCCTTCTTTTGGTATCTAATTATGATTTATTTTTCTATATTTAATTAAATCATTTACACATACAATAGGATAGCTGTTAGCTATTGCAAACTTCATAATTTCAGGTAATTTAGCCATTTCACCATTTGGTTTAGTCAGTTCACACAACACTCCATATGGTTTCAGGCCGGCAAGTTTCATCAAATCTACAGTAGCTTCAGTATGGCCTTCCCTTTCCAAAACTCTGCCGGGTTTTGCGGACAAAGGAAAAACATGTCCGGGTTTATTTAAATCTCCAGGTTTTGCATTATCATTTATAGCAGTTCTTATGGTTTGAACACGGTCTTTTGCAGATACCCCTGTTGTAACTCCTTTACTAGCTTCTACAGAAACAGTAAATCCTGTACCAAAAGCACTGGTGTTTTCTTCTACCATCATAGGTAATTTTAAAGACGCTATTTTCTCTTCCGGCAGACATAAGCAGACAATTCCGCTGCATTCTCTGATCAGTACAGCCATCTTTTCATCATTTAACGATTCTGCTGAAAAAATAAGATCTCCTTCATTTTCTCTGTCTTCATCATCAATAACTAATACACCATTACCAACTTGTAGAGATTTTAATGCATTTTTTACACGGGCAGTTTCATCCCCGAATTTTTCAAGTGACATCTGATTCATGCGAATACTCCTCTTATTTAATTAAATAACATGAATCAGGGCGTAGAAATAGGAAGTATCCAATACTATGAGCACTAAATATTTATCCTCTTCCATCCGGACTTTAACCGTCGGCTCTGGACTTTAACCAGATCAGCAGACTTTTCTTAAACAGAAAACGCTCGCGGGCTTTTCAAAAATTGAATTACCGCCGGTGGAGAATTTCACTCCGCCCTGAGAACTAATCTTACTATAATAATACCATACCTATTTAAATCAACTATATTATTATTTCTTTGATAGATCCATTGATAGTTTTTCAAGGATCTTCATTCCCAATTCATCAACGGAAACAGCGGAGTTGGAAAGAACTACAACACCAGTTTTTGTACCTTCAAAAAAACCAATAAAACTTCTATATCCACCTGTTCCGCCGTTATGCCATATTATATTACGGTCTGGAACTTTAGATACTACCCAACCTGATGCCTGTTCAAAGCCTGTGCTTTTCGGGTGAAATTTAACTAAATGGCTTTCCTGAATAGCTTTCCCTAAAGTTGAATCGGACTTTATTACGTTTGCTTTCAAATACTTAAGCATATCATTTATTGTTGATTTTAAAGCGCCGGCGCCGGCAAATGAGCCTAATAATTTCCAGTTTTCAGCAGGTTTACCATCTGCTAAATACCCCTGGGCTAATCTTTTCTTCTGATCAGCAGAAAGTGTAACGCTTGTATCATACATACCCAGCTTATCAAGTATTTTCTTATTTATAACATTTGCATACGTGCTTCCTGCTCTTAGTGCGAGAACATGACCTAACAATCCAAAGCCAAGATTTGAATATTCATATTCTGCCCCAACAGCCCTTGTTAATTTATAATTATTCAAAAAATTATATAAATCTTTGACAGTATAAGCGGCATAAGGATTTTTTGGATTCTTTTCGGCTTCAGCGAAATTCGTTGGCAAACAAGGCAGTCCTGATGTTTGTGTCACTAAACTTTCAAGAGTTATTTTTTTTCTCCCATAAGTCGGTGTTGTTATACCTTTTGGCAGAAATTTTTTAATTGAATCATTAACGTTCAACAACCCCTGCTCCTGCATTTCCAACAGAGCAATTGCCGTAAAAGTTTTTGTTATTGAACCGATTTCAAATTCACTGTTATTATTTGGTTTTATATCCGTCCCTTTCTTGATTACACCATAGAAATGTGTTGATTCTTTTCCTTTATTAACTATTCCGATTGCCAAGCCTGCATTAACTTTTTGAGAGATATAGGTTTTTGCTAATTCGTCAATAGTTGTTTTGTTAGTAACTTTTGGATATCTAATTGGTATTTGGTTTAAAAAATATAGTTCAGTATATTTTCCTTCATTGCTTAAACTAAGAAACATGAAAAGATTATTTTTTCCAAAATGTATTTTGAATACATAACAATCAGGCGTAATTTCCGGTGTTTTATCTATTTTGGTAATTTCACTATATGTTGATTTTATATTTTTAAAAGAATTCACAAGATCTTCACATTTTACCTGTTCCTGTATTTTTTTACTGCATCTTTTCCAAATATCAACATAATTTCCAGCATTATAATCTTTTACAACCTGTTTTGCAGCTGTAGTATACTTCTCAAGTTCTTTATTCTGGCTAGCAGCATAGATTGATGTAGTTAGGCATATAGCCATCAAAAGCAAAAATATTTTTCCCATCTACTCTTTTCCCCCCACTCCTTTTAATTTTCAACATAAAATAGTTCATCAACAATCTATTTTTATCGGTATTCAATGTTTGCTTCTTTTCTTTCAGGGAGATAAGCATACTTATATTCTGGATAACCTAATATCATCGCACCGTAACATACATGTCCATCCGGCAATGAGATATATTCCAACATAGGTTGATACAACTCCTCTATTACATGATAAAACAAACCTATCCAGCATGTACCGAATCCTGATGAAATCGCAGCAAACTCAAAATAATCAAGAGCTATAATACCGTCAATATGCCTTATTGTTCCTGTTTCAGGACCATGAACTATAATAAAATGAGGAGCATTTCTGCAGATTGGATCATTGCCGTCATTCCATTCCCTGATAAACCTACTGAACACTTTAACATATCTATCTGAAACGGATCCATCCCCTGCCTTTAATTTATTTTTCATCCATTCTATTGTCAGTCTCGATATCTCTTTTATTTTTTCTGCATCAGAATAGATCAGCCAATCCACTTGATGAGCATTAGAAGCAGATGGAGCATAACGTGCTATATCAATCAGTTTACCTATCTCATGATCAGATATTTTAGTAGCTTTGTACTTACGAATAGAGCGTCTATTTTTGATTAGTTTCTTAACAATATCACCACAATTATTCCAATTATTTGATGCATCCATTAAGCCATCATTATTTCCTTCAGGCAAAAAGACGGCTTTTGATTTACATATAGCAATGCAGTGCCCGCACTTGTTACAATAATCTTCTGCATCTTTAATAAAAAATACTTCCTGTTTACCTTCAGACCATTCCAGTATTCTTACAGAACATACATCAATACATTCTTTGCATTTTATACATTTTGATTTATCTATTGAAAAATCTTTACTGTTATTCATAATCTATCCTCCAATTTGAGTCTAGGCTCAACTGTCATACTTCAAATTTAACGATACTTATATTTTATATTTTTATACTCACTATAAATCGACGGTTCACTTTCACAAAACTAGTAATTACGTGTTGTTTCACAATCAGGAACATACAAAGCTCCATAATGACAAAGCTCAACACAGCAGAAACATGAAATACAATTGTTATCAATTTTAAATTCAGGTTCCAAAGATAAAGATTTTGCAGGACAATTTGTTATACATTCTCCACACATAACACACTTACTTTTTTCATACAAAGGTTTTATGTTAAATCTGTTTGTAAACATAGGATATAAACTTGAACATATTTTATTTTTATCCTTTTCAAGTCTCTTATAAGTTGATGGAAGTTTATAGTTTTGTATTACTTCAAAATCACCATCAATATATATAGTGTTCTTTTCAAAATTTCCCAATTCCCTTTTACAGGCAGCATAAATAATACAAGGTTCATTCACTTCCAACCCCATCATTCTTGTCATGACACTATCTAAAGCTAAAGCATCATTAGAAGCTAACAGTTTTCCCAAATATCTCACTTCCCCGCCAAATGAAGGACCATTATATTCTAAGATATTGATGGCATCCATTATATTTAAATCAGGAGGTCTAGTTTCAAATATATCACAGATTAAATTCCCGAACTGTTCATTATTATCAACTTTAATATGCATTCTAGATTTCTCTATCCCAGGTATATATCCAAAGGTATTTTTTATAGCCCCACTATTCAAAGCTGAGACATGTGATTTCATCTTAGGCAGATTTATAATATAATCAACTTCAAAAATCAGTTTGGATATGTAGAAATTTATATTTGTATGATTACCTGTTTTTTTTACAACCTGAGTAGAAAATGGAATATAACATCCTTCAGATGCATCATATATTCCTGTTATTTTTGCAACTTCTGTACTATTTTTAACCATACCTCCTGGGTTATCTCCAACAAAAACTTCTGCATTTCGTGATTGACATTCCTTAACCACTGCATTTACAATTCTGGGATCAGTTGTATGTGCTAAATCAGGTTTTGAAGGTCCAAGGATATTTGGTTTTATTAACACTTTCTTTCCATCGAAATTTTCAGGAGCGAATTGATCCATAATCAATTTTATCTGTTCAGAAATATTATCCTCAACATTTCTTATAACAACTTTTGACGTTGTAGTAGCCATAACATCAATATTTCCTTCTTAATTTTGTTACAATCTAGTAATTTAAGTCTGACTGAATCAATTTACCTATTAAATTGATTTTACCATTCATCGTCTTTTTAATTTTCATTATGGTAAAACCTGTAACCATGTTGTTTTGTAAATTTTTCTATAAAATCAATAGGTGATTCTACTAACTGTTCTATATGATAAACACCGAATGAATACTCTGATGTATACATAAGTTCTGCAACATCTGCAGCAAATAATCCGGTAGCCATGTGTTCTTTGGATCCGCTTACTGAATAAGAGAAAATCTTTGATACATTATCTTTCTTCCCCTTGCAATCAGCTTTAATAATAAATAAATTTGAAGATCCTATCTTTATTTTTAAACACAGAAAAAGTAACCTTTTAAAAAAGGAAAAACGAAGAAGTTCAAATAGCCCCAGTTTCCTAAGTATATACAACAAATGCGACATGAATGATGGTTCAAAACATACCCACATTGATGAATAATCAAGCTTTAGATTCTTTCCTAAAATCTGATGATCTGAAAAATCAAATCGATAGGCTTTCCTCAATCCTATACTTTCAGGAAACAAACTCTTTCTGCCTTTATCAAATGCTTTGACTAATTTTCTAATCCCATTTTCATAAACGTAGAATTTGTCGCTAAATTTACTAATAAACCAATTTACAGTTGCACTTCCATGAGGCTCACCAAGTCCACCTAAAATATAAAGATTCAACTGAGACATTTCATCCAGTTTGGATTTTCCGTAACTTGCAAGAAGGTTTGTTAATCCCGGTGCTAAACCGACACTAATAAGAATTGTAGTATTATATTCTCTTGCTAAATCATTGAGCTTTTCTACTTTTAGGGAAAATTCATAGTTTGCAGTTATATCAATATAATTAATTCTTCTTTTTATACATGCTTCTATAAATTTAGTATCTTTCTGATCAATACAAACAACGACAAGTGAAACATTTTCTAAAACGTTATCATATTCTGAATCTGAAGAAATATCTATTCTTCTTGGTAACACATTTCTTCCAGTATATGCTGATAACTCGTCTGCTTTTGCATAATTTCGACCTGCAACTATAACATTTCCAGGAAATTTATTGCCAAGTTCAATAGAAATAGTACGTCCTACATCTCCATATCCGCCAACAATCATTATTTGATTTCTGACACTATGATTATTCATTGTATAAACTCTAATTAATCTATTATAGGAATTATTCAGAAATAGATATTAAACTTAGTATATGAACTTACAATCTTCAAATTGTCAATGAAATCAAAAATGAATTATACATTACCTGTATAGCTCTTTATTTTACTAAGCGGAGCTTATTATCTCCATGATATCATCATTGACTATATAAGCTCAATATTCTATAATTACTAGAATATATACTGATGCATAAGTTCTGGATTTTAAACATTATAGATAAAAGATTCTAATGAGCACAAGACCTTTAATATTTAATGGTAAAATTAGAAAATGTTTTTTCTTCTTTTCTTGTATTAATTTGCTAAGCTATATTTATTTCATTTGTATTGAAATCTTATCAAATTTGGGAATTATTAAGTTTAAAGTAGCTTCTTCTGATGATTATTTTTATAATATTAGCTCTATAATTGTAAATATTCAGTGGCTGTGTTTATTAGCTTTACTTTATTTTACTTTTATTGGAATTATAAAAAGTTATAAGATGAACAATGAAAATGCAAAACGACTATTTTTAATTGCTCTGCCTGTGGTTCTACTTTATGCTATATTATATGTTCCTAATCATCATTTTTCTTTTATTACAATGGTAAGTATGAATTGTCTTGATTATTGCGGTTGCATTTTTTTCCTATTCTTTACAATTTTTGCTCTAGATATGCATAAAGCTTTTTACCCTAGATAAATATGTAATAATATCAACCCACATATTTTATCTTTAACTATTCACTTATTTTTTTCCATTCTATATCATTTGATCGAAACCCAGAACAAATTGCTGCTATGTACAGCAATCGATTATGCTTTTTCTCCGTGTCCTAAGAGTCGAGCCGGAAGAAAAAGTATCCTTTTAAGAAGAGCCAGTAACGCCTCCATTACAACTCCCACAATACGAAAAGGTATGGACAGCAGCCAAAGGATAGGCCACATGAGTAATATGAGTATCGCTAACGGCCAGCAGAGTACCAACACTAGTACCAAAAGAATCATTATTAATAATATTTTCATTTTATACGTCCTTCAATTTATGGATTTTTAATAACCGGATAATTTTTCCCGAAAATATATCTTTATTTATATTTTCAATACTTTTACTGAATTATCTTTGTGGACCCGGCATGAATATCCATAAAATAATATATACGAAAGCTCCAAGTCCCCCAAAGATTATTGACAGTAGAAAGATAACTCTCCATATCCATGCAGGGATTGGAGTAGATTCTCCAAGTCCTCCGCAAACGCCTCCCAACATTCTATCATATGCTGACTTTCTGATTCTTTTTAATCCTTCGAAACCGGTATCATTATTAAATTCTGAATTCATTTTTTTATCTTCTCCAATTATATTTAATTTTTGTCATATTTATCTTAAATTTAAAATTTAACACTTCCTGAACCTGATGACGTAATTGACTTTACAGTTGGTTTACCTATAACTTTCAAGTCACCGCTGCCTGCTGCTGATATTGATATTGATTTAGCTACATTTACAGTGATATCACCACTTCCAGTTAGATCGATATCTGCTCTTTCTGTTTTAAAGTTTGGTGCAGTATAATTCCCAGAAGCTTTAACAGATGTATTTTGAGTTTTACCTGAACCACCGGATATTTTAATTGAACCACTGCCAACTATTTCATTTTTTAATGAATTTGAGTCTAAATTATCTATATGAATATCTCCATCACCTAAAATTTTTAAGTTTGCCTTGTTATCAACTTTCACATATTCAGCATTAAAATTACCAGTTCCTGAGTTTACTAAATCGATATTCTGAACACTAAGATTTGGTAAATTAATATTGCCATCTCCATCAAGATGTAATTTTAAATTTTCAGAATTTATACTTCCTTTAGCTGTTATTGTACCTGTTCCCTTATTGATTATGTTACTAATATTTAATGCATTAATATTGTGTAAATTAATATTTCCATCACCAGAAAGTTCAATGTTTGTTTTCCTGTCAACCTTCAAAGATGCAGCATTAAAAGTACCTGTTCCTGAATTTACTAAATCCATTTTTGATGCGTTAGTTTTTTGTAAATCAATGTTTCCATCGCCTGAAAGTTTTATATTCGCCTTGTTGTTAACTATTACTGAATCAGCTTTAAAAGTACCTGTTCCCGAGTTAACCAAATCAATATTTGAAGCACATATATTTGCCAAATCTATATTACCATCTCCAAGAACTTTTAATTTCAGATTTTTCGAATTTATGTTGCTTTCAGTTGTTATATTACCTGTACCTTTATTGATTATACTATCTATGTTTTTTAATGTTAAATAATAAGTAACATCACTGGAATTACCCAAAAGTCCAAAAAAGATCCAATGTGTATTTTTTGTCCTGAGAATTAAGGTATCACCTTCTTTTTTACAAACGAGATTTTTTTCTTCTTTCTTGGAAGTTTTAATAGTAAGTTCGTTTTTATTGCCCTGTGTTATTACTAAGTTTCCATAAGTTGCCAATGTAATATTAGTAATGCCTTCAACAGGTCTGGTTATTCTAACTGTTTCAGCATTTAGAGGTGTTCCTGTAATTAGGAAAGCAATTGCAGTTATCCCCAGAATTAGTGTAGCTATCTTTTTCATTTATCTTACTTCCCTCTTTGTTTTACGACTGTAAAGTAATTTTATCTATTTATTTACGCCGGCACTGCATTTATCAGTTTTGTGTATAGAGCTGTAATATTATCATTCAATGGCTTAAGGCTATTATTATTATTATTTAAGCTCGATGTAATATTTTTAATAGCAGAATCATTGTCCTGAACAGCAACAGTAGTTGGTTTTACAGAGTTTATCAGTTTCATATAAAGAGCTGTTGTCTGAAAATCTATAGGATCACTACTTTTGTTATTATTAATATTTTTTATAATCTTATTCAAAGCAGCAGGATCGGATTTTACATTTTTTACCAATTCTGTATAAGTTGAAGTAATTTTGATATTCAAAGGTTCAATATTTTTATTATTTTTTATACCTGATGTGATTTCGCTTAGAGATTTATTAGTATACTGCACTGTAATTGATTCTTTGTTTACAGATTTTACTTCAGCTGCACTTGTGATAAAACATCCTAATAATGTTACTGCCAACAATGCTAATACGATCTTTTTCATTTTTCCTTCTCCCTTTTATTTTGGATTTCCTTCTAAAATTTTATTTAAATTAACTTATTATATTAGTGTACTAGCATGATAATACACCTATTAAATATATTGTCAAACATATTTATTAAAAATAATTAAATTTTTATAATATTTTTCCATTTTATATCCTTAAGTTTATTTCTTTTTAACATTTATAACTCAACGCTTTATATCTAAATCAAATACGAATTTCTTTTCCACCGTGTATTTAACTAATTTGTGGACTGGGCATAAAAATCCATAAAACCAGATACACTAAAATTCCAAGTCCTCCAAAAATTGTCGACAATACAAAAATCACTCTCCATACCCAATTTGGAATCGGAGTGCACTCTCCCAACCCTCCGCAAACACCTCCAAGAACTCTGTCATATGCAGATTTGTGAATTTCATTTAATCCTTCAAAACCTGTTCTGTTTTTAAATTTTGCTTTCTTCATTTTATTCCCTTTCATTTTTTGAATTAATGTTTTATCTCTTGCTTCTGCTATTAGTTTCCATCAAAAAAGAGTGGCTTACAAAATTTTTCTTCTGTATTAGGATAAGATTTACTAGAATGTTGCCAATGATGAACATAATTGTTGCCGCCTGCACTTGTATAGGAAACAAACTGGCAAAAAATAATTCAAGGTTTACATTAAATTATATTAATCAACAGGATAGGGAGATAATAAAATGAAACTTGACTTAGATAAAATTCAGGATTTAAGGGAAGATAAAGGATTATCGATTAATGGTCTCAGTAAGCTTCTTGGTGTTTGCAGAACTACACTCTGGAAATGGATAAAAGGACTTCTTACACCTAATGAGGATAAAGTCAGAAAATTAGCAGATGTACTGGAAGTACCTGTCAATAAAATATCTGATCTTGATGCAGCACGGCCAAAATCGAATCAGACATTAAATACACTGGCATCATCGCTCAATTCATTCGGTGATTCAAATATGCTGAAACAACAGCAGAAGTTTGATTATTTTACGAAATCCATAACTGACCTTAACAAAGAAATGGTTCATACAAATATCATTACTAAGGCACTACTGTCTTCAACTGATATTATTTTTTATATTAAAGATTTAAATCTTAATTATATTACAGCTAATAACGCATTTATTGATACCCTCAAACTTAATTCAGAATTCTGTGTTGCAGGAAAAAAAGATGAGGATCTTATTACGTTATCAGAAGCCGAAAGAAATTCTAAAGAAGACAGTAACGTTATCACATCAGGTCAACCTGTTTTAAATCGAGAGGGCGTAATTCCTGGTAGCAGACGCAGAAAATGGGGAATTATTTCCAAACATCCTATCTATGATAATGAAAATAAAATTGCGGGTCTTGTTGCCTCCTTTGTTGACATCACAGAGAAAAAAAGAAAAGAAAAAGATTCAAATGTGTAAATACTCAAGTATAAAACTCCATACTGGATGAATATTTGGAAAAATATGCGTGAATTACGATATAATAATTTTGTTTTTTTTTATCTTATAGATTTATAATGTTAGCAATTAATTTAAAGTACTGATATGACTTTTCAGAGTTAACCGAAATAGAGAAAATTATTCAAAGGTCTAAGGGAGAACTTTAAAATGAGCATGGACAAAGCACCGAAAAACAATGTATTCTACAGAAATCAAAACTGGTATTATCCAAAAATAACACACGGCAAAGGAATTTACCTTTATGATGAAAATGGGAAGGAATACATTGATGGATGCTCCGGCTCATCTGTAGCCAATATTGGACATGGTAATGAAGAAGTTGCTGAAGTGGCTGCAACACAGATAAAAACAGTTGCATTTTCTCATCTTTCCCGTTTTACTACAAATGCTATTGAAAATTGTTGCAAAGAAGTAGCTGATTTAACTCCCGGAGATGTAAATCATTCATATCTTGTCTCTGGCGGCAGTGAAGCTACCGAATCTGCAATTAAACTTGCCAGACAATACTTTGTAGAAAGAGATATAAATACTTCAAAATGGAAGATTATTTCCAGATGGAAAAGTTTTCATGGAAATACAATGGGGTCGTTGTCCATGACAGGAATTACCGGCAGGCGTAAAATATATGATCCAATTTTAATCAATTTTCCTAAAATCAATCAGGCATACTGCTACAGATGTCCATACAAAACCTATCCTGATAAATGCAGTTTCGAATGTGCTTATGAACTTGAAAACCAAATAACTCAGACAGGCCCTGAAAATATATCTGCATTCATTGCTGAACCTGTAATAGGTTCAGCTGTTCCAGGTGCAAATCCACCGAAAGAATATTTTAAAATCATTAGAGAAATTTGCACAGAATACGACGTTTTACTTATTATTGATGAAGTGATGGCAGGTTTCGGAAGAACCGGGAAAAATTTTGGAATTGACCATTATGATGTAATACCTGATATTATTACCACAGCAAAAGGAATGAGCTGTGGATATACTCCTATTGGAGCTGCAATAGTCAATGATAGAATTTTCAATACAATTATGGTTGAAGGAACAGGTAATTTCATTCATGGCCATACTTATGGTGGGAATCCTTTGTCAGCAGCTATTGCCGACTGTGTATTAAAAATAACCAAACGTGAAAATTATTTTGAGAACTCAGCAGAGCAAGGTGTCTGCTTAATGGATAAATTACAGGTATTGTATGACCTTCCTATAGTTGGTGATATCCGAGGTAAAGGATTAATGATAGGAATTGAATTTGTTGAAAATCAAAAAACCAAAAAACCTTTTGAATCATCTTTAAAAATTAAAGATAAAATTACAAAATGCTGCCTTGATGAAGGACTCGTAGTTTACCCAGGTGGAGGTTCAGTGGATGGTGTACGCGGTGATCACATTTTATTAGCCCCTCCAATTAATATTACATCTGATGAAGTTGAAGAACTTTTTTGCCGCCTGAAAAAAGGTATGGAAAATTTTATCAATCAAAATAAATATTAAGCGTAAATTTAGGAAAATGGATAATGAAAAGAATATCTATTAGGAAACCTGACGAATTAAGTTCTGAACAATTACAGATTTACAATAAAATACTGGAATCCAGACCAAGCATAGCAGGTCCATTTGAAGCCTGGCTTCAGAGCCCAGAATTTGCGGATAAAGCTCAGGAAGTTGGCCAGTTCGTAAGATTTAATACTTCACTGCCTCCAAAATTAAGTGAGTTGGCAATACTCACAGTTGCCAGATATTGGAACTGTCAAAATGAATGGTCTATCCATGAACCTTTTGCCGTTAGAGCAGGACTTGACAGAAAAATAATAAATGCAATCAACAGTTCTGAAAAAGTTGAATTCAGTGATGACAGGGAAAGCATTATTCACAACTATACAAAGCATCTGCTAGAAAAACAATTTGTTGAAGACAGCGTTTATGCTGAAACTGTTGAACTTTTCAATGAAAAAACAATCGTCGAACTGACAGGACTTATCGGATATTATTCAATGGTCGCTTTAACTCTCAATGCCTTTCAGATTACAGTCCCGAAAAATGTTACACCTAAACTCAGTAATTGTCCCACATTTTAATTTTATATAAAAAGGTCACAGTTTTCACTATGACCTTTTCTTTTTTAATTTCGTACTTATCCTATTTTATTACTTCTGTTTTTAATAAAAATTCAAACCCAAATTCCTTTAATTCATCTAATACCGGTACATACAATTCAGGTAATGTAGGTGGAATTTTTAGACCTGTTGCATTTATTTTGCCATCCACAATAAGTCTTGCTGATATTGCGGTTGGAAGTCCAACAGCTCTTGACATTGCAGTTTCTCCGTAGGGAATACCTTTTACAACCATTGTAGCAGTTCTCTTTTCTTTTCGATTATTTTCAAATTCTGCAATTATCTCTATGTGTAAAATAATCATGTCCTTTTCATCATCTTTATATTTCATTTTCTTTAGCATAAGATCTAAAAGAACATCAAGATAAGTACCTTCAGTTAAAGGTACTGTTTTTTTGTCAAATAAACCAAGCCATTTAATGCGATGAATTATATCAGAATTAAAATCAATTTTTAAATAGTCAGCGACCTGTTTTTCTAGATTATCTGTAGAACTTGAATTGATAAGAGAAGCGGTGAACTCCTGATAAGTTTTATTATTTAATTCATGGGAAGTTTCATTCTTGAATAATCCAAGAGCTCCTAGATAACGCATATTATTGCAATAACCAGAATAACGGAGAAGTCCTCTGTAAAATGATGCATTACGATCTAATCCAAAAGGACTAATGTATTTTTCTACATTTTTATTTGGGTATGTTTCAAAAGTACCCAGATTATCAATTTCAACAAAACTGAAGTTTTCAAAAAGTTTATCTCCAGGGATGTAGATTTTATTCCCTTTGTCCATATAGGCGGCAGCAGTTTGTGCTGCAACAAAAACTGTTCTTGGATCCCAGCTGAATTTATATCCCATCGGGTTATTATTTGATTCAAATGCCGGAATTCCACTGCCGTATGAATTTAAACTTTGAACATGTCCACCATCTTTTTTAATTTGGTCAAGAACCAATTGAGTTCCTAAATGGTCCATACCTGGAACTTCCCCAAGCTCATTTAAAATTAAAATACCTTTTTTTTCAATTTCATCCTTCAATTCAAGTATTTCAGGAACTTCATAGGCTGCAGTAACCATGTTTTTTTTAAATTTCAAACATGATTTTGCTATAAATATATGAATCGGTTTCGGCACCATACTAATAACAATGTCTGAATTTTTTATAACATTATCAAGTTCTTCTTCATTGTTGTTATTCCATACCAATGCATTGCACCTATCTCTTCCATCTTTTATTTTTACTGCTTTTTCTAGTATTCGATCCATTAAAGTTACTTTATAGCCTGTTTTGTTTAGAAAATAATCTACTATTGGTTTAACCATCAAACCAGCTCCAATAATTGCTATATTCTTCATTTTTAACTCCCAATTTTTTAAAAATAAAATATTTGTTTACTTTAATTAATATTAATTTTTACAGATATACTTTTTAGTAGTTTACTATTTAAATATTTTTCATTTCCAGTCCATTCCATTGTTATATTAAAATGTTATTTCAAGCTTTAGCTTCTTTCAAAGGCTTAGGTATATCATTAATCAGTCTATAAAATTTCGGAACAAATATAAGCATAATTAAACCGAAAAATAATGCAGTAATACCTATTATTCCAAATGTCATAGAATAGCTTGAATTTGTTACTAATGGATTTAAACTGTCGCTGTTCCCTAAAGCAAATTTTGAAAGATAACTTGACATTATACCACCAATACCGGCCATCATAAGCCATAATCCCATCATCATTCCCTGCAGCTTTCTTGGTATTAATTTTCCAATCATAGAATAACCAATAGGAGCAATACATAAATCACCAACTCCTTGAAATACATAACACCAAATTACCCAGTTAAATGAAGTCAAACCATTTACATTAGCAAATTTTATTGCCACAGGTAAAATCACATAAGCTAATCCTATTAATATTAAAGACATAGAAATTAAAAACGGCAAAGGTATCTTTATTCCTTTTTTCCTCATTGATTTCAAAAACCAAGCAAGCGTCGGTCCTCCAAGAGTAATTATTATAGCGTTAATATTTCCCGCCCATTGAGGAGCAATATTTATCCCGAACATCTTAAGATCTGTATTATGTGCAATAAAAAGAGTTAAACCCATTGGGGCCAGTAAATATAGTGTATAGAATACAAATGCAGCAATAAGGAATAATAAAAAAACAAACATCCTCCTTTTATCTCTAGCTGCTTTTTGTCTACTAACAATAAAAATGGTTATAATAATAAGTGAAGCAGCACAAAATATGAGTATAAGATTGCTTAATTGTGAATAATGCAGCAGGAAAATCAATGCAATAATTATTATTATTAAAATACCATAAGTTTTTAACATTGTCTTTTTCTTTTTACTTCTTGATAATGCCACAAAAATAGTCCCTTTGTCATACAGATATCTCCAGTAGATCAAAATAAAAAGAACAGCGATAGAACTTGTAATTCCACCAATAAAAAACAAAATGCCATAACTGTGAGTAAATTGAAAATATCCAGATACGGTATATCCAAACAAAAAGCCCATCATCATTCCACTGTAATTATAGAGAAAAGCTCTTTCTCTTCTTGGATCATCCGGATCATCAAAAAGCTGAGTCACCATGGAATTCAGGCAAGTTGTATTCAAACCGCTTCCGGCAAGAAAAAATGAAAGTCCGATCATCATTGTGGTATATGTCGTTCCGGCTATAATAAAGCAGGCAATTGCATGAAACGATATACCAATAACACACAGCCATCGATTAGAAATATATCGCCCCCCCATATATCCACCTAAAAAATGAAGCCCATAATTGAAAGCTACATAACTCCCCATTAAGGCCGTCATCAGAATTGGTGACAATTTAAGCGTTTCTGTCCCATACAAAACGAGTGTAGAATAAATTATACAATAACTCAAATTTGAAAATATTTGAGTAAAATAAAGTGCTCGAGCACCTTTTTTTATACATAGATTAGACTCATCATAACCATACATTTTAATCTCCCCTAACTTTTAATAAAATATTGACTTATTCTATAAAGTAACCACCACAGAAAAATATAAAAGTTACATTTATAACCTTTGTGACTTTTACACTGCCTATTGATCAAATTTCCCAGTTATAGACATACTGTCTACATTAACAGAGTTCAACGCACATACTTATTCCCATACCGCCCCCTATACAAAGTGTAGCTAGTCCTTTTTTGGCTTTTCTCTTTTTCATCTCATGCAAAAGTGTTACCAATATTCTTGTGCCGCTGGCACCTATAGGATGACCTAATGCAATAGCTCCGCCGTTTACATTTGTAATATCAGGATTTAAATTCAATTCTTTTATAACTGATAGAGCCTGTGCTGCAAATGCTTCATTAGCTTCAATAAGGCCAACTTCATCAAGTTTCCAGCCGGTTTTTTCAAGTGCTTTTCTTGTTGCTTCAACCGGACCTATACCCATTATTTTAGGATCAGTTCCGCAATATGCATATGAAACAATTTTAGCTATTGGTTTCAGGTTATATTTTTTTACTGCCTTCTCAGAAGCTATAAGCACTGCAGCAGCTCCATCATTTATACCGGAAGAATTACCTGCAGTCACACTCCCGCCTTCCTTCTTAAATGCTGGTCTTAATTTTGACAGAATAGCTGCAGAAGTCCGTGGCTTTGGATATTCATCTTCACAAAATAAGATAGAATCTTTTTTGCGGTGTGCGATCTCTATCGGTATTATTTCATCTTTAAATTTGCCATTTTCAATAGCTTCACCGGCTTTCCTCTGTGAATTTGCAGCAAATTCATCCTGTTCTTCACGCGTCAAGCCATATTTTACCACCAGATTTTCTGCTGTTACCCCCATATGATGGCCATTAAATATTTCCCAAAGTCCATCGTGGACCATAGAATCAACTACAGTTCCGTTGCCCATTCTCAATCCTTCTCTTACTTTAGGTAAAAGATAGGCAGCATTGGACATACTTTCCGTACCACCAGCTATAATAAGTTCGGCATCCCCAGCTTTTACTGCCTGTACTGCAAGAGAAACAGCTCTTAATCCCGATCCGCAAACCATATTAATAGTCATCGCTGTTTTTTCTACAGGTATCCCTGCCCCAACAGCAATCTGTCTGGCTATATTCTGCCCCTGTCCTGCAGTCAGAACAGATCCCATTAGCAGTTCATCAACATTTTCACCGTCAATAGAATTTTTTTCAATAATAGCTGAAACAACTGCTTTACCCAAATCTACTGAACTCAGCTTTGAAAGAGTACCATTAAAACTACCGATAGCTGTCCTCACAGCATCAACAATATAAACTTCCATTATATACACTCCACTACTTTAATTATGAATTTAAAATTACAATTAATAGAACTATCTTTCGCTAATTTTTTTGGCGATGAATGAAGCAACATCATCAGGATATGTACCTCGTCCAAACCCGGCATCAAATCCCAGTTCTAGCGCAAGCCTGTTGGTAACTCTGGGACCTCCGACAACTACAACGACTTTATCTCTGATACCTTCCGCTTCCAGAAGTTCTATCAGATTCGTCATATTATGGATATGAACTTCTTTCTGTGTCACTATCTGTGATATTAAAATAGCATCTGCATTATTATTTTTTGCATAATCAACCAACTCTTCATTTTCAACCTGGGCTCCAAGGTTATGAGCTTCAATCATAAAATATCTTTCAAGCCCGTAATGGTGATCATACCCCTTCATATTCATAATTGCATCTATGCCTACTGTATGAGCATCCGACCCTGTACATGCACCAACAATTACAAGTTTTCTTTTAATATTCTCTTTTATATAATCATTAACCTCATAGAAATCCATTCCCTTCTCAACTTCATCAACTACAACTTTGTCAAAATCAATTGATACTGATGAACTGCAATAAGCAACAAAAAATGTAAATCCATTGCTTAGTTTCTGCGTAAGAGCTATTTCACATTCTTCAAATCCAAGTTTCTTCACGTAAACAGTAGCTGCTTCTGCTGCTTTTGCTGAAGTGTCAACCGGCAGAGTAAATGAAACCTGAACTTTACCGTCATTTAAAGTATCTCCATAAGGTTTAATCATCATTGTCCTATCCTCCCTAGAGTTAATTCGCAATTATATTAAGTTCTTTTTCCAAAAATGATTCCATTGGATTCCAATAATCCTGTTCTTTCTCTTTAACCCCTTCAAGTCCTTTACCCCCGTTCTTCGGGCGGCTGATTTCAGCAAACATCTTTTTCTCCACCGCATCAAATAACCCTATTTCATTAATCTGCTTTAGAAAAGCTGTAGCTTCCTTAAGAACAGATTTAGCTCTGATTTGAATTATTCCATTTTTTTTATATTTAATTTCTTCAGAAAAATCAGCAATATTATTAAGTACATATTTTGCATTTTCCACAGCCAAATACCTATCCTGCATAAAAGGAGTATGAATCGCTTCTGTCAGCATTCCAAGAAGAAGTATTCCCTGATTTGATGCTCGTGCAACAAAATTAAACATGGTATTAATCGCATAACTTTTAAAAATATCACCTGTCATATATTTTGTAGGCGGCATGTATTTTAGAGGACATTTTGGGAATATTTCCCTTGCCATTTCCGCTTGGCTTAGTTCATATAGAAATCCATTTTTAATATTAGGATCCATTTCAAAAGCATGTCCTAATCCCATTTGGTATGGTTTCATACCTGATTTAAAGGCAAATTGTTCATTTATGAGTTGTGAAGCTGTTACTGTATAAGCTTTTTCAACTGCATCGGATGTAGTAAGATAATTATCTTCGCCAGTATTTATAACAATATCTGCATATGAATTTATCATTCTTGAGAAATGCTGATCCACAAATGTTCTGTACATATTAATATCGCGGAAGAGAATACCGTACATAGAGTCGTTCAACATCATATCAAGTCTTTCAACTGCACCCATTGCCGCAATTTCAGGCATACAGAGACCAGAGCAGTAATTCACTAATCTTATATACTTGCCGATTTCTTCTCCAACCTCATCCAACGCACTGCGCATAATTTTGAAATTTTCCTGAGTAGCATAAGTTCCGCCAAATCCTTCGGTAGTCGCCACATAGGGCACATAATCAAGCAGACTCTGCCCGGTGGTTCGGATAACCGCGATAATATCTGCTCCCTGTCTTGATGCCGCCTGAGCCTGTTTTACGTCTTCGTAAATATTTCCTGTCGCCACAATCAAATATAGCAACGGAGAATATTCTTTTTCTTTGTATTGCTTAATTTTATTTTTTCTGTAATTTACATTATTAGAAACTCTGACTTTAAATTTCTCAACAAGCTCAGAAGCACTCTCCTCAATATAGTTAAAATCAACCAGATCAATTTTTGATATGTCAAGTCCTTTTGCAATTTCATCATTAAGTTCTTGAATTGACAAACCTTTTTTTAAAAGTGCATTAATATAATATCTTGCTGTCCCATGCCCCAGATTGTCTTTTAACTGATTTGTCAAAATATTTGGAATTGGTACTCCGTCAGAGTTTACGCCATCTGCTCCAAACATTCTAAGTGTAGCTCTTTCCAAACTATCAGTTGTATGTTTTGCAATATATGACTGAACAGGCTTAACAATCTGTGCCGCTAGCTCTCTGGCTTCAGATATTTTTTTTTCTGAAAGGCCAAGTTTAGATTTTATCATTTTAATAGATCTCACATTTTTCTATAATATTATGATTATATTTTTTTATTTTTAAGAAATTTTTCAGCCTGATTTATTATACTATTATCAAGTCCTAAGATTTCAGCTATTTTCAGAGCATCATAACTGCTGTACCTTTTTATATCATGCTCAATTTCATATCGCATAAACCTGTTTATAAGTTTGATTCTATCTATAAAATCATATCCGTTTTGTGTTCTGTAGTATTTCTCATATTTTTTATAATCCAATCCTTTCATCCTGAAGAAAGACATATGTTGAAATTGAGGCAAATTCATAAAATGCGTTGAAAAGAAAGCATATGCTTTACGCTGCAAACTGAAGTTATGTAAAATTGCTGAAATCAATGCTTCAGCTTCATGTGAATTTGTTGTCCCTGCAAATTCGTCAATAAGATACAGTGCTTTTTCTTTTATATTGCAAGAAGATTTAATAAATGAATATATTTCCATTCCATAGCTGCTTAAACCTGAGGAATGTTTATGCTGCTGATCTCCAATATACTGAAGATTATCAAAGATAGTGGTTTTGAATTCATCAGCCGGAACATAAAATCCCATTTGAGTCAGGAGCTGCAAAAAAGCTATAGTTTTTAATACTACAGTTTTACCTCCCATATTTGAACCGCTTATAACAATAATCCTGTTATTAAAAGATACATTCAATGGATAATATTTTATTTTAAGTTCAGAACAGTAATCTTTTACAGGAATACAATTTCCGTTCTTAATTTCTATATTTTCTCCATATTTTAGCAATACTGCCTGCTTCATTCCATATTTTTTTGCAAGAACTGCTTTTGCAAGTATCACGTCAAACTTATGAATAGCTGTAATATATTCTTTAAGAATTTTCTTTTCTTTAATTATTTCTACACTAAGTTTTAATATTACATCGGTTTCAGCTTTTTTTTCTTCATTCACAAGCTCAACCTTTTGATTATGAAGAGTGAAATATTCATTTTGGTATACTGGCTTAATAACAACACTGTTACTATCATAAGATTCTTTAAATATGTATTTGTCATTAAAATTAAGCGTTCTCGACTCATTGATGACAATGAAGTTCTGGAATCTGAAATCGATACCGTATTTTGACCTTATCTCTTCTATGCGCTCTTTTTTCAGATCATTTAGTTTAGTGTCAAAATATTTAATTTTATCTCTGATTTCTGCCAGATTGCTGGAATATTTTTCACTTAGATAAAAAGTCTCGCTATTGTTATTAATATTTAATAGTTCAAGAAGTTTGAATGATTTAAAATTAAATAAAAATAAATTAACAGTATTCTCAGGTAATTTTTCAGAAATAGTCTTGAAGTTTACTAAAAATTTTTTAATTTGAAAAATTTCTGCCGTAGTAAAGCTGGAACTACTAAGAAAGTTTAAGTTTGGAATTCTTTTCAGATGGTACTCTAATGAAGCTATATCAGAAGAGTCTGTTGATAATAACGGAATAGTTTTTCTTATCAAATTGAATTCATTTCTGAGATAATCTCTGGAGAAATACAGTTTTTTCTCAGCCTTATCATTTTTCCCGTATGGAGTCAAAGGATTGTAGTTTTTATAAAAAAAATCAAATTCTGCAAAATTAAATATACTCATAAGGATTAAACACTATTTCCTCTTTTATATTGTTATCCGACAGTATTTTAGTAAATTCTTCTTTATCCGTATCATAAAGATTCACTGAAATACAGCATAAATGATACTTCTCTTCATAGTAAATTTTTCTGTTTTTAAGTAAATCTGAAAGTTCATTCCATGTTAAAAAGATTTTAGTAAAATCGTTTATTAAAATATGTTTAACTCTTTCCGGTATTTTTGATGCTTTTATATTAGTCAGAGCTCCTTCGCATAAATAATAATCTTTCTCATCCAAGTTATTGCAGGATAGAAGAGGAAAATTTTTTATGACAGAAAGCATCTTTATCTGATTTACAGATTTCATTATATTTTTTGCTGAAACTTTCATTATATATATAAATTCTGAGTCTGAAGCTGAGGCTATTTGCGTAATTCTATTTACAGCTCCGTCTATTAAAACGGTATTAATCTTAGTTACTTCTTTGAGATAGTTAAGAATATAATTAAGCTGCATATTGTTTTCAGGCCCAATAAGCTCAACGGAGCCTGCCCTTAGTGTTTTCAACAGAAGAAGTTTTCCAAGCTCTGTTGAAAATGGGAATACTTCTGCAACTTCAAAATTGGCATCTGAAGCTGTAGCCGCAGAGTCACAGGTTACAATATAATCATTCACTTCAGCAATAATTCCAGGCTTTGGGGTACCGAATATCAAATCTTCTTTTTCGCCGTCAATACCTACAGTAAGATAAGCTATTCTGTCCCCATTATCTCTCAATTGAGGCAGAAGGTAATTTAGAAATGTAGTTTTACCAACATTTTTCCCATTTCCCGTTACGAATGTAATTTTATTGACTAATTTGCTTACGAGATATTGATTAAACATACTATATCAAGACTCCAGATATACTTATCAAGCAATGTCTACTTGAATAACCGTAACCTTTTGTTATCCAATCATATATTTATACTTAAATCATTGTTTTCAGATTTATAATTTTTTTGTTTTCAATATCAAAAGATATTTTACCATGATCATACGAATCTACACAATATCCTTTTATGAATTCATCAAGTGTCAGTTTCTGAGATTCATAAACAGGAAACAAGGCATTTTCCAGTGCAGCCTGTGCACCGTGCGGCATGCCGTCTGACCCGAATATCAGATCTTTTCCAGGAGCAAAACTGCATTCATCAATCAGCATTCTGAACGGGTTGTTCCTTTTCAGGTACTCTTCTGTTAAGATGTGTTTAAACAGCAGAGATTCTCCTGAAAAATTAATCTGCATGGAGAGTACTATTCCAAGTCTTTTACATCTTTTTGCAACATCTAAAGAAATATATTGAGCATGTTCAATCCTCAGACATGGCAATTTTATATTTTCTCTTTCCACTATATCAACCAACTGCTCTATAACTAATTCTCCAATTGCATGAACAGCTACTGGCTTGCTTTCTTTTGCTGCAAATTTTAAATCTTTAGTCAGGGTATCATCTGAATAGAGTTTCAACCCACCGTTACTTTTGGTATTGATGTAGCCGTTCAATGCTGCAGTTTCAGGTCCAATTGCTCCGTCTAGAAAAATTTTAAATCCTTCAACATTACTTCTGTATTCATCTGAAAGTTTATCATAAGATTTAATATCTACCCAGTATTTAATTCTCTTGGAGAAGCCTGTATTCTCATACATTTTAACAAAATCTATATTGGGGAGCAGAAGGTCTTCCATACTGTAAATCTGATTTTCTTTCAGCATAAACTTAAAAAACTCAACAACATCTTTTTCTTCAATTGTTTTAATCTGAGGAATAAACTTTGTTATTGTACAGAGATTATGTTCAATCCAATCCAGATTTTCAATATTAGATACTATTTCAGGAAACTTATCTTTCAGCATCTTTTTGGCTTTTCTGTTCAGTATATAATTATGCAGTGAACCGTCACAGATCAGCGTAGGATTAAGTTTTTCAATTTCTTCTCTTCCTGTATTTCCAAATCTCCAACCTAATACTACATTTATTTCATCGTTAAGCTCTTTTATCTTTTTAATTGCAATGTCAATATCATCTATATTTCTCACATCCAGACAGTTTCTCAATACCATGTAAAAAGATGTATGATTATGATGATCATTTAATAACGGAATTTCATGATGTTCTGACATTATAAATATCCTTAATTTTTAATTTTATAACTTCCTTCAGCACGGTATCCATTACCAGTTGTGATGTTCCTAATACCAAAAATTCTTTTCCGTAATCCAAATTAAATCAGGTTTAAGTATTCACGTATTCAGCATTGTCGTTATTACTTAAATTTCTTTTTATTCGTCGCAATCCTTCCGGCTGTATGACATTTATTGTTCCCTCCAGGAGCGCCGCGATTCCTCCCACCGGTTTCTGAATATCTGATTTTTCTTTAAAGAGTTTACATCTCCCGCAGTCTGTATCAGTATCATCAGGGATTGTATAAGATGCTATAACTCCCTCGTAATTTCTTACAATCAGTTTACGTTCACCCCAGGATAAAATATAATTAGGCATCAGAGGTACCTTGCCTCCACCGCCCTGTACATCAACTACATAAGTAGGTACTGCCATTCCTGAAGTATGTCCACGAAGATTTTCCATAATTTTAATTCCAGTTCTGACAGAAGTCCTGAAATGGGAAATGCCTTTTGTAAGATCGCATTGATATATATAATAAGGTCTCACTCTGATCTGAAGGAGTTTATGCATAAGCTCCTTCATAATATGTGAGCAGTCATTAACATCCTTTAAAAGAACTGTCTGGTTAGAAAGAGATATTCCTGCATCTGCCAGTTTACAGCAGGCGTTTCTGCTGCAGTCTGTTATCTCATCAGGAGTATTAAACTGAGTATTAATATAAACTGGTTGATATTTCTTAATTATATTTATCAGCTCATCAGTAATCCGCTGAGGAAGTACAACCGGAGTTCTTGTACCTATTCTAATTATTTCTACAGTTTCAACTTTGCTTAAAGTTTTAAGAATAAATTCGATTGTGCTGTCAGAGAGCACAAGCGGATCTCCACCGGAGATAATTACATCCCTAATTTCTCTATGCTTCTTAATATACTCTACTGCGTTAAGAAAATTACCTTTATTGAAACCGCTTTCATCACAGCCAACAGATCTTCTTCTGGTGCAATGTCTACAATACATGGAGCACTTTTTTGTAACGAGAAGCAGTACTCTGTCTGGGTAACGATGAGTTACACCAGGAAGAGGAGAATCAATGTCCTCATGCAGAGGATCATTTAAGTCTGACGGATGTGAATGAAGCTCTTTTATTGACGGAACAGCCTGAAGCCTGATCGGACAGCGGTCATAACAATTTTGCATCAGAGATGCGTAGTACGGAGTAATAGCCATTTTGAATTTTTTTAAACATTCAGATAGATGTTTTTTTTCATAATCAGAAAGCATAATAACTTTCTCCAAATGACTAATGTCTCTTATTTCATTTTTAAGCTGCCATTTCCAACTGTTCCAATCTTCTTCCTTAACATTTCTGTAAAGAGGTATTGATTTGTAATCAACTTTTTTAAACTTCATAGCCATTATTAAACATCCCTCATTATTCAGCTTTCTTGTTAACAATATCAATCATTAAATAGTATTTTTCCTACTATTCAAGAATTTATATTATTTTGGACATTTAAAAATCAAATATACAGTTCTTCATACAGCTTTCTAATGCACTGACTTTCACGAATTATATTTAAAGCAGTATCAGCATGATTATGTGCAAATCCGTTCCCAATGATCATGTCAATATCTTTTCCCACGCCTTCAGCGCCGAGTGCAGCTTTAGTAAATGAAGTAGCCATACTGAAAAAATATACTTTCCCTCTGTCCCTAGTCATAAGAATTGAGCCCATTTCAGTATTTTGAATATTTACATTATTAATTACTACATCACATAGTCTGCCATCTGTAATTTTAATTATTTTTTCATAACACGCTGCAGCATTTGTTGCATCCAGCTTTACAACTTCGTCACATAATCCTAGTTCATTAAGTAATTTTACATTATTATCTGAATGTCCAATACCAATTATTCTACCTTTATCACCAACAATTTTTTTAGCAACATAAGCACAAAGAATTCCTGATTTCCCAGCAGCACCTACAATCGCAACAGTATCTACTTTTTTAACAAGTCTTTCTGTTTGAGCAGGAGCCCCAGCTACATCCAGTACAGCCATAGCTAATGAAGGTGCCATATCATCTGGCAGTTTTACATAGATGCCAGATTCAAAAAGAATGGCCTGTCCTCTTACTACAACTTGATCTATATCTTTTTTTACTTCGATTATCTCATCAATTCTGAGAGGGGTCAAAGATAACGAAACGAGACTGGAAATTTTATCTCCTTCTTTAACTTTAACTATGTCTTTGATCTTGTCCCCTATCTTATCAATGTTACCTATAAATATACCGCCTGAACCTGTAACTGGATTTTTAAGTTTTCCCCTTCTGACGACAATGTCCAAAATTATATCTTTAATCTTTTCTACATCTCCGCTAGCCTGTTCTTTTATCTGAGTAAAACTTGCCGAATCAACATTTAAAAATTCAACATTAACACGAATTTCATTATCAAATATTTCCATGTCATTAGAAATTTTCTGTGCAGGCTGCGGTAAAACTCCGACCGGATCGATTACTCTGTGTGTACCATACGGGTTGCCTTTTTTCATTTTTATCTCCCAGTTTAATTCCGATTTATAAACTATTATCAACTGTCTCGAAAGTTCCAATTATGAATTTTTCAGTTCCAACATTTTTCTTACATCATTTGGTCTAGCAATCGAATATCCTGCATCTATAGCAATATTCGCAGCTCTTTCTACTAATTGAGCATTACTTTCAGCCAGCACACCTTTGTCAAAATAGATATTATCCTCCAATCCAACCCGCATGAAACCGTTTAGCGCCAAAGCTCCATAATGAGCTTCCAAAGCGGCTTTTCCTCCAATTCCAATCACAGTCCAATAACAGTTTTCAGGTATTCTTCTGACAAGAAAATCCAACGTTTCAATATCGTATTTTGCTGCACCTGGAACATTTAATACGAAACTATAATGATAGGGGGGATCAACCACATAGGTGTTAACCTAAGAAGGTAACAGGTTAATAATAAGCTATATACTATAATGATAATTTTTGCTAAGAATTTGTAGTTTGCTTTCTTTTAAATCCCTGATTTATTAATTGTCATAACAAAAAAATAATAAAGGAATGATTTAATGAATGTTAAAAAAAACACCAGCTTCCTGCCAATCTTTTTAATGAATTAATTACTAGAGAAGAGGTGTTAACTATTGCTAAAACGACAAAATTTTTACAACGCAACGGAGGCAAAATAGACTGTTATGATTTATTATTGACCTTAGTTTTTAGGACAGCTTCCTCATTGCCAATCGGTTTAGGGTTATTAACTACTTTTTTAAACTGTCTTGTTAGCAGAACTGCTTTGCATAAAAAATTTAACGAACGATCAGTTTTATTTTTTAAAAAATGTTTATTCCTGATAATGAGCAAACGCTTAACGGAGAATATGGCTCCAGATATTTCAGTGTTTAATAAATTTACCGAAGTAATGATTATTGATAGTAGTCGTTGGGATATACCAGCTCACATGAGTTGGTTATTTGCTGGCTATGGCGGTTCAGCATCCAAGGCCAATTGTAAAATACAACTATGTTATGATTATAAAACAGGAGAAGCAAAAATTATACAAGCTACGAGAGGTACTATAGCAGATCAGAAATATGGAAGAGCTTTGCCAATCATAGCATCTAAAGGTATGCTTTTTATATTTGATCTTGGGTATTGGGTTTTTGATATACTAAAGGATATCAGAGATAAGAAAGCATTTTTCTTGAGTAGATATAGAACCCAGGTAGAATTATGGATTTTTGATAAAAATGATAAACCTGTACGTTTAAATTTTATTGAATGGTTAAATAGCCAACAAAAGAATGCTGTTGAATTACAGGCATATATACAAAAGTACAACGAATATTTACCTGTAAGAGTTATAGCATGGAAGATGCCAGAAGAAATAGCAAATCGTAGAAGAATGGACTTAAAATATAAAGCTCAAAAGAAAGGAAGAACTCCTAAAAGTCACTCTCTTGCTTTCTGCTCCTGGTCTGTATTTGCAACAAATGCAGATGATTCATTGATATCAGGAGAGATGATTAGAACATGTTATAGAATTAGGTGGAACATAGAATTGATATTTAAAGCCTGGAAAAGTGTTTTGAATATTCATAAAACAAATGTCAAAACAAACACTAATAGATTCAGATGTGAATTGTATGCAAAATTGATTCTTACTGTTATAATACACAGGTTATATAAATATATTCATTTACTTATGTGGAAGGCTGAAAAAAGAGAATTGAGTATAGACAAATTTTGGAAATATATGGATTCAAATAAACAAAAACTGCATGAAATGTATAAACATGGAATCAGTAATTTTATCAACTATATTAATCAAACTCTTACTCATATAATCATGTCATGCGAAAAGAATCACCAAAAAAGCAGATATACATCCTTGCAAATGATTGATAATATGTTGGGAGACTTGCTTCCAATAAAGGTTAAAGTTTATGTTTATAATGAAGAGATTATGACTTTAGGTTAACACCTATGGGATCAACCAACCCTTTTTTTACCAGCATATTTGCAGAATAAACATGTGATAAATCAAAACATTCAAGTGTCGGTTTTACATTGTTCTTTTTCATTTCTTTAGCAAATTTCTGAATAACCGGAAGTGTGTTTATTATGTATTCGTCTCCGAAATTGACAGTTCCGCAGTCCAGAGAAGCCATCTCAGGCTTTAAAGATACAACTTCAAGCCTTTCTTCAGGAGACATCCCCACACCGCCGCCGGTGGTGACTTCTATAACGATATCACACTTTTCTCTAATTAATCTTATTGCCTCTTTGAATATCTTAATATCCATTGTTGCATTACCATCTTTATCTCTAACATGAAGATGACATATAGAAGCCCCTTTTAAATAGGATTCATATGCGCTTTCTGCTATTTCCTGAGGAGTTACAGGAAGGTTTGAATTATCTTTCTTTGAAGTTTCTGCTCCGCAAACTGCAACTGTAATAACCATCTTTTTCATAGTATATTCCTGCATTATTCTATTTTTAACTGGATAAAAAATTATATTTTAATGACGCTTAAATTTTTAGATACTATAAGATCTGCATCAGTAGCATTTTTAACATCTTCAATCGTAGTATCCGGTGCAATTTCTGTCATTACCAATCCCCTGTCTGTAATTTTAAAAACAGCCATTTCTGTAATAATATCAGTAACTTTTCCTGCCGCAGTTAAAGGAAGATTACATTCTCTTTTTATCTTAGGTGCACCTTTTTGAGTATGAATCATAGCTACAATAACTCTTTTTGCTCCAGAGATCAAATCCATTGCTCCACCCATGCCTGGGACCATTTTTCCTGGAATTTTCCAATTGGCGATATCACCATTCTGACTTACCTCCAATGCTCCCAGAACTGTAACATCTACATGCCCTCCACGTATAATTCCAAATGAGGTAGCTGAATCAAAAAACATTGCACCTGGACGTATAGTAACAGGCTGGCCTCCGGCATTAGTCAATTCATAATCCTCTTCACCTGGCTCTGCTTTTTTACCAAGCCCCATAATTCCATTTTCGGATTGAAATGTTACATCCTGATTTTTATCAACATAGTCAGCAATCATTGTCGGCAGACCAATGCCAAGATTTACTACATTTCCGTCGAGAAGTTCTTTTGCAGCTCTCCTGGCAATAAATTCTTTAGGATTCATATTATCTAATTCTCCCGTCAACAATATAATCAATAAATATATGAGAAGTTACAACACTATCAGGATCAATCTCACCTACTTCAACTATCCGATCGGCTTCAACAATTACTGTTTTGCACGCCATTGCCATTAAAGGATTAAAGTTTCTTCCTGTTTTACTATAAAAAATATTACCTTTTTTATCTACTACAGCTCCTTTGAGGAGTGCAACATCACCTTTTAACGGCTTTTCCAATAAATATTCCTTGCCATCAATTACCAGTTTTTCTTTTCCTTCTTCAACTTCAGTTTTTAAGCCTGTCTGAGTTAAAATACCGCCAAGTCCGCAACCGGCTGCACGAATCTGTTCAGCCATTGTTCCTTGAGGAATTAAACTCACCTTGGTTTCTCCTGAATTCATCTGACGTCCAGTTTCTTTATTTGTACCTATGTGCGAAGTAATCATGTGTGCAATATGTTTATTTACAATAAGTTTGCCAATTCCTGCCTTATTATGCTCAGTATCCTCTGCAAAACCGGTATCATTACTGATAACTGTTAAATTTTTTACATTTTTTTTGTGAATTTTATCAATAAGTAGATGAGGTGCTCCGCAAGACATAAAACCACCTATCATTACAGTATCACCGTCCTTGACCAAATCAGCAGCTTTTTCAGCTGAAATAATTTTATTCATTATCCTACTCCTAAAAATCAGTCACTATAATTATTTTTCAAGTACTCCAGAGCTTCACCGACAGCATTAATAGTATAATCCAAATCTTCAGTTGTATGCCTGTAGCAGATATATCCATGATGATAAGGCTGCAGAAATACTTTTCTTCTGATAAGCTGTGTATAGAAATCTTTTCTCTTAGCTTTATATGAACCGGAACTGTTTTTATCAAAAGTGATAAACATCATTGGCGGGATGCCGTTTAGGTTTGCACCTATATCATATTTATCCAGCTGTTCCTGAATACCTTTCATCATATACCTGCCCTTATCCCAGATCTTATCAAGAATTTTATCCCTCTGCAGTATTTCTATAGTTTTTAAAGCCGCTATATAACTAAGACTATTAGGAAAAAACGTTGAGGAAATAAATACATTCTTTTCGCCTTCTTTCATTATCTCACGCTTACCTGTTACAGCACCGATAGGATATCCATTGGCCATAGCTTTACCAAAAACTGACAGATCAGGAGTAACACCATAGTATTTCTGAGCTCCCCCCAATGACACTCTGAATCCGGTTCTTATTTCATCAAAAATTAAAACTGCTCCATGTTTATGAGTAAGTTTTTTTACACCTTCCAAAAACCCTGGTTTAGGCTCCTCCATTTTTGCAGCAAGAGGATGTCCAAATGGAGTAATAATAACAGCAGCTGTTTTGTCTCCGTGCTCTTCAAGAAGTTTTTCCAAAGATTCCAGGTTGTTATATTTAAATTCGTGTACATCTTCATATAATTTTTCAGGAATTCCGCCTTTTACTTCCACACACCAGTCATGCCATCCATGATATCCGCACCTCATGATTTTCAGTCTATTAGTGTATGATCTGGCAATTCTTGTTGCGCATGTTGTGGCATCAGAACCGGTTGTTACAAACAGGCTCATCTCGGCACATGGAACAAGCTCTTTCAGCTTTTCTGCCAGTACGTTTTGATAAGTCTGTGTGAGCGAGAAACAGAAACCTTTTTTCTGTATTTGCTTTATTACAGCATTGTCCACTTCTTCTTCTCTATAACCAAGAATAATAGGCCCATACGCACAAAGGTAATCAATATATTCATTTCCATCAATATCTATTACCTTGCCACCTTTCCCACTATCGAAGAAAATAGGGAATTCAACTTCAACAAAATTATAAGGTCTTCTAATGCCTAATACTGCTCCGGGTATAAGCTTTTTAGCCCTGTCATATTCCTTAAAGGATTTTTCTAAACATAGAGAACCATTCATTTAACACCCCCCATTGCTAAAATATAAAAATTAAATAGTCTTTAAAATACTAAAAATCACATTACTCTAAACACATATTATATATAAATCTATATTCAGTACAATTATACAGTGATAATCAAATGGACAAAGATCAAATCTAATTGGATTTCTTTTCAACAAAATTTCGAGCTATGAAATAAATAATTTAAGTGTACTTTAATATATGAATTGACTATCTTAAATAAATAAAATCTGGACATAAGAATATGAATTGTTTAAATTTGACAGGAAAAACAGCCCTTATCACCGGATCTACAAATGGTACTGGAAGAGCAATTGCAGAAAATTTTCTAAAAACGGCTGCAAGGTACTAATAACCTGACAAAATGGATAAACTTGAAAAAATTAAATTATTAGACGTAGGCAATATTAAACAGAATGAAAATCTAGCAAACCACTGTACATGGAAAATTGGAGGTCCTGCTAAATTATTAATAGAGCCATTATCAATTATACAGCTTAAAAATGTCTTACAGTTCTCTTCAAAAGAAGAAATTCCGCATGTTGTCATAGGAAGAGGTTCAAATTTACTTTTCAGCGATAAAGGTTTTTATGGTATAGTTATAAAACTCGAAGCACAGTTTTCAAACTACAGCATAACCGGTAATAAATTAATCTCACAGGCCGGTGCCTGGGTTCCGGGTTTATGCAGAACAGCTGCCGTATCAGGATTATCCGGAATAGAGCATACAATCGGAATTCCATGTACAATTGGAGGTCTTGTCTATATGAACGGAGGAAGCCTCAGAAAAAATATTGGTGAAAGCTTAATTAAAATTGAAACTATAAACAGTATGGGCGAAATAAAAAACTACTTGCCTGACGAATGTAACTTTTCATATCGCCACAGTATATTTCAGGAATTAAACGACGTTATAATCACTCGTGTTTTTTTAAAACTTTTCCCAAAAAATAAACATTTAATACGAAAAGAACTACTGGATATACTGAAAACCCGAAGGATAAATTTCCCATTAAAACAACCAAGCTGCGGTTCCGTATTTAAGGCTGATGAAAAAATGTATAATAAAATAGGCCCCCCTGGAAAAGTAATTGATAATCTGGGACTTAAAGGTTTTAGAATAGGAAATGCGATGATTTCCAATAAACATGCAAATTTTTTTATTAATTTAGGTGGAGCAAGTTCAGATGATATTTTAGCACTCATCTCCTATGTTTCAGATAAAGTTTACAAGGCTACAGGCTTTGAGTTATCATGTGAAGTTAAATATGTTTCAGAAACAACAGTCAGAAATATAAGCTAAAAAAATAAACGGTCTAATGATCCTGGACACCTACTGCAGCTTCCATACCTATTTCTGCATAACTGTATCTTTTCTTTTTTCATATCTTTTGCTAATACTACCACACTCAATACAGGCAAAATATTGTATTATACTCAATTTTACTATAAAATTTTAGTAAGGTTATAAGTTTTATACTTATTTATTAATGCAATAATATAGCAAAATTATATGATCTTTAAAAAAACTCTACATAAATATTATAGTTTAGATCCTACTTATCAGCATTTAACAAAAGGAATAGTATGTAGTTTACCTAACTGTATTGCAATAATTGTAGCTTTTGCTTTACATCTTAATCCTTTCAGTTGCCTTCTTATGGCATTTACTCCCACCTATATTTTGCAATCAGGTTATGATTGCAACACTTGGAAAGAAAGATTCTACAATATGGGTATAGCTGCTTTTTTATATGCGACTATATATTTTGGGATATCAGCATTAAATTCACACCAAACTTATCAAATTATTTTTATTACATTTGTTACATTTATCGGATATTATAAATTCCGTTCGATAGTCAATTTTGTTTTTCCGATTTCCACTCTTATCTTTGATGTTCCTCAAGGCTGGTATATAGGCTCACAATATGCGATAGAGCAGGGAATTGCATTTATTATATCATTTCTGGTATTATATATTTTTAAATATTATTTTTCTATATACAGAATGAAAATTGTACTTATTGCAATGACAGAGGCAATTGATCATATATTCATTCTGGTAACACAGACCGGTCATGATAAAACATTAGAGAAAGGACATAGAAAGGGGGACTATTTATTCAGGGATAATGTGAGGCTTGTAGTTACCGACCATGGTAAATTTGTATCAAAAGTATTTTATAACAATATAGAAAAACTGGAATATAAACTTTCAAATATATATCTTGAAGCAAATAAGAATATTCATATTGAACAATATTTTATGTATAAAAATAAAATTTATGCAGCATTTGCTTCAGAACTTTATTCAGAACTGTACAGCTTATTCAGATGTATGACTTTCCTGTATAAATTAAAACCTTTGGAAAAGGAAATAAATTCTGTATCACCTTCCACTTTTCTCATTATCGATGAAATAAGAATTAGAATCAATTCCATTATAAAGTCGATCAAAGAAAATAATCCTAATGATATGTACTATAAGTATCAATATTACAGTGATTGGCAAACTGAAATAAAAAACTTCAAATCAGATCCTAAACTGTCAAATAAAGAGAAGATATATGACCTGGAGAAAATTTTCTATGGAATTACATGTTTTCTGAATAGGATACAAATCATAGAAAACCTGATAGTAAATAAAATGCAAACCAGACAATACAGCAAAAAAACTAAGGAACAGCTATATTATGCACCAAGGTGAATCAGAAACTAAACTTAGTTTTCATCAATGCCTTTATATGAGCTTTATCATATTTATAGGAACATTTATATATTTTGCTTTCAAGATAGTTGACGGTTACTGGATATTATTAACTATATATGTTTTATATATGGGGTTTACGCATGGAGATATAATTAATAGAGCCAATCATAGAATATTCGGAACATTGTTAGGGTTGGCATTTGGTTTTTTCTATATTGCTTTACTAATGGATAATACTTATCTGTGGGTATATTTATTGCCATTAATCTGGTTTTTCCTATGGTATATGAATTATTTTACTGAATCATACTGGATCTATGCCTGTATACTAACAATGTTTATTCCAATTACATTCGCAGTGCTCGAAGTGGAACAGTTTGGAATTACAACAGTACTGACAACACGTATTACCTGTACTGCCATTGGAATAATTTTGGTCTTACTGGGCGAGTATCTTTTTAATAGATCTTTTAGTGTCCACAGCAAAATAGAAGACAGTATAAAAAATATTTTTGAAGATACAGCTTATAGCATTGAACACCTTACAGTATCATTTATAGAATCAAAAAAAATAAATATAAAAGATATTCCAAGAATGGTTCGCTTTGTAGATAAAATTAATAAACTTGAAAGATTATATATAACCTCGAAATATGAATTTAAACATAAGGATGAAACAGAAATAATATATGAACATCTTTTCAGAAACGTTTTTGATTTAAACCGGCATTATAGGGAAATCATATGTATTGTTAATAATAATGAAACAAATCTTACAAAAGAAAAAATAGAATTACTTTATAAACTTTCTAAAATTCTATCAGAAAAGATAAGAAGCATTTATTCACCTAATTCTTTAAGTAAAAAAACAAAATGCCTTGAAGAAGTTTGCTCAATTACTAATAAATTAATACAAAGAGAAAACGAAATAAGTTCTCTTTTTTTCTGGTGCGATAATATAAATAAAATTACTAAAATTGTAGATAGTATATCTGAATACATTCAAAATAAAAAGATTAAATGAATTGATAAGTTTGAGGAAATTAACTCTTTATAATTAGGCTACACAAAATAAAACGAAAGCTCAGCAAATCACGTACATGGTAAATTAGAGCCCCTGTTTAAAATATTTTCCACCACGTTTTTAAATACTTTCACGAATTAATTCAGATACTGACATGCACTTCAATACACGCACTATATACGTAATAATTTATATCATTTACATATATTATGAATTAAATACGTAAATAGTAAAAATAAACTGCCAAAAAATCATTATGTTTATTCATCAAAATTCATATATTCATATTAGGTATTTAAGATAATTAATATCTGAAATATTTATTAGTTTTACCTTAAATAAGGTTTGCTGATAAAAAGGAGGTTATTATGATGAAGCCATCCAAAAATATTAAAAAGATGTTAACCATATCAGCTTTTACTTACTTCTTTTATTCATCTTTAATTACAGTTATTGGATTGTGTAGCTGTTTTACTGTAAAGTTAGATCAAAAATATTATCTTTATGGAATTATAATTATATTAATATCTAACGGCATCTTAATCTTATCTTCTGAAATCCAAAAAGCAATAAGAAGGATAAAGGGACTTCTTGAACTTTAGATATTATTTTAGTTCTTTAATGACAGCTACTCTATAAAACTGTCCATTAAATTTAAATTTATTTACATTTGATTCTATTTTTTTTATTTCTCCGCTTTTGGCAATTACTCTTATTATGTATCTATATTTTGATGTATTCTCTTTTTCGTAATCTATGAATTTCTCAAAATCATCAGGATGAATAATCAATTTCACACGTTCCATAAAATTTAGCTTCGACAAATAGCCTCTCCTGTAACCCACAATCTTTTCAAATACTTTATTCACATAAACAAATTTGCCGTCAGTTAAATTAGATATGACAAGACCGTCAGAAACTGAATCAACACTTACCTGCAGAAGATGTAATAATTCATTCTGTTTTTCTATATCAGTAATATCTTTAAGAACATTTAATCTACACTCTTTGTTTTGATATTTAATTGTAGAAACAAAAGCCTCAATCCAGCGAATACTTCCATCTTTCTTGATTATTTTGAATTTGTTTATCTGAGGCCAGTTTTTATTTTCAAAGTAGGATAAAAACCTTTCTCTGGAATCAGGATGTATGATGTTGTTTATCCAAAAACTGACACCTTCTTTATAAAACTTGGCTACAGGATAACCATAAAGATCTTCAATAGCTTTATTAACATACAAATATTCTTTATTCTTAATATCAGCAATTGCTATTGTATTAGACATATATTTAATCATCATAAAAAGCAATTCCTGAGTTTCTTCTATTTTCTTTTCTTCTGTAACATCTTTAATTACTCCAAATTCAATTTTTTCTTCTTTAAGAATAGTATTATATATATAATGTCTAATATGGCGAGTACGCTCGTTTCCAACCTGTATTCTATATTCAACAACTTTTTTATTCTCTGATATTTCTTTTTTAACTCTCTTCCGATCTTCATTAACGATATGACTTAGCCAAAAATCAATATTATTGTAACATTCACTTTTTGAAATATTAAATATCTGTTTAACTGCATCATTAATATACAAATAATGCCTGTATGGTACTTCTTTTATTATCCATATAACATGTTCTAACTTTTCGAATACAGATTCCATATAAAAATATTTACTTTTAACAGCCTGCTCACCGGATATATCTTTTATTGAAACGATAATATCAGTCAACTTACCTTCAATATTTATTATCGGTTTTATAGTGGCAGAACCTGTACCGTCGGGGCCAATAAAGCTCGGAATAGGAATAGTAAAATTTTCTATAGGAATACTTGTATTTATAACTTTTTCTTCAATGTCAGTAAGCTCTCTCCAACCTCCTTTTGCATTCCATATCTCTGAATTTCTATGCCCCAATACTAAACTCTGATCAGAAATACCAAAATAAGTTAAAAAATAATGATTAATAAAAGTAAATTTTAACCCCCTGTTCTTTCGGTAAATTATACTATCCAAAGAATGAATCGTGGTATTTAAATTTTCATTTACTTTATTTAACTCCTGATTATCCCATTCTATTATTTTATTTCTCTTTTGGAGGTCTAATAAGATTTTCATTTTTGAAGATTCAGTTTGTGAGCTAAAATCCAAAGTACTTTTTGTTAAATAATCAATATCATTACTGAAGAGTGGCGTTAAATCTTCTCTTCTATCTTCCAAATCAGATATTTCACTAACAGAAATACAAAGTATCTCTGCTAAACGTCTAATATCACTTTTGAACGGAGTTTTATTTCCAGCCTCCCAATTTTGAACAGTTCTAATATTTTTTTCTATGAGGTCGGCTATTTTCTGCTGAGTCAATTTATTTTTTTTCCTCAGTTTTTTGAAATCTTCATTTTTAAACATAGCACATTATACGCAATAAGTTCGTAATTAATATTATTTAATATATATATATATGAATTA